>Ga0206117_100196_pt1 | contig 91725 bp, 73 predicted proteins | sample 3A5Ametagenome_FD_177997 | JGI IMG/M metagenome (GOLD analysis project Ga0206117, IMG submission 177997) | Enriched microbial communities from leaf-cutter ant dump, University of Wisconsin, Madison, United States - 3A5A | ecosystem: Environmental > Terrestrial > Nest > Insects nest > Nest dump... | reverse complement strand
GTTATAAAGATCTAGGTATTGGAAAAACGGTGGGAATGCCTGTACCTGGCACCTGTAGCTTTGCAGGCTGGGAATTACTTCCTGACGGAACCCGCTGGGGTTCTGTACCTATTAGCGCCAAAAACAAAGCAGGCCAATGGCTAGAAAACAACGAAACCAAACCTGATATCCAAGTAAAAAACATGCCTGGAGTGATAGACAATGGAAAAGACCAACAGCTTGAGGCAGCCATTGCAGAACTTTTGAAAGTAGTGAAGTAGAACAAAACCGTCATTTCGAACGTAGAGAGAAATCTAGCAACATGATCTCAAAACGCTAGATTTCTCCTCATACTTCGTCGAAATGACGATAATAAAACTTAGTTTTGCCAAGCATTATGATAGAAATCTACACAGACGGAGCAGCAAGCGGAAATCCAGGTCCTGGCGGTTACGGAGTCATCCTACGTTCAGGCAAACATTATAAAGAATTAAGCGGTGGTTTTAGAATGACCACCAACAACCGTATGGAACTTTTGGCGGTAATTGTTGCCCTTAAGGCACTAAAAACACCAGGGCAACAGGTTATTGTATTCTCTGATAGTAAATATGTGGTAGATGCGGTAGAAAAAGGCTGGGTATTTGGTTGGGTACAGAAAGGCTTTAAAGACAAAAAAAATAAGGATTTGTGGTTGCAATACCTTCAACAACACAAATTACACCAAGTTAAATTCAAGTGGATCAAAGGCCACAATGAACACCCAGAAAACGAACGCTGCGACAGATTAGCGGTAGCTGCTTCGCAGGACAAGGCCAACTGGGCCATTGATAGCGTTTTTGAAGCCGAACGAAGTCAATAACAAGTTACTTTAAAATATAAAAACCCATATCATCTGAGATATGGGTTTTTCTTTGCACTTATATTTTTTTATATCATTGCGATGAATGACCGTTAGACTCTACGTCAAACCTACTTTATTGCAACTGGAACAGATACTTTATCCCAGTCCAAAGAAAACCCTTTGCTATGCACGTTGTAAACTAATCTCTCTTGGGTTTCTTTCAAAGGTTTCACTTTTACCTCAACTCTTAAAGCATCTTTAGCCTCTTCATATTTAAAAGCACCCCATTGCTTAGGCTCTTTGTTAAAAATTGCTGTCCAAGTACCATTTTCCCTAGGAATTAAGAAGAAACTATACTTTCCAGCAGGCAAGCTTTTACCTTCTACCTTAATATCTTTGTCAGTTTCAAAAGTAGTAGCATCGTTAGCACCAGCACGCCAAACTTTGTCGTAAGCTTCTAGCCCACCCCAAATTTTGCGTCCCTTAACCGCCGGACTGCTGTAATTAATAGTAATAGTGGCTCCATTAACCTTACCAGTAGCTGTAGCTGCCGGACTAGCTTTAGGTTTTGCTTCTTGCGCTACCGCACTAAAGGAAACAAAGCCAGCAAATAAAAGAAAAGTAAGTGATTTGATTGTTGCTTTCATAACTTAATAATTATCTTATAACTTTCACTAAGTTAGTACATAAAGCCTCAACTTGTTTCAAACTCTTAGATATTTTTTGTGTAATTAAGCCGATTGCGTAGCAGCCGATTTCTCCTGCATTTTTTGAACAGGTGAAAATTCAGCCATAAACTCCTCTGCTCTCTTCACCATTTTAGGCGAACCAATAAAAATAGCCACTCGTTGGTGAAGCTCTGCAGGTTCAATATCCAAAATCCTATTCAGACCATCAGACGCTACCCCACCAGCCTGCTCAATAATAAAAGCCATCGGGTTACACTCATACAACAAACGAAGCTTTCCTTTTGGTGAAGCAGAAGTAGTAGGATACATATAAATGCCCCCTTTGATTAAGCTTCTATGGATATCAGCCGCCATTGCCCCAATATATCTTGAAGTATAAGGTCTGTTGGTGGCCTTATCCTCCACCTGCGCATATTTGATATATTTCTTTACACCCTCAGGAAAATGCACATAGTTACCTTCATTGATAGAATAGATCACGCCATCATCAGGAATCTTCATATTTGGGTGCGACAAGCAAAACTCGCCAATAGAAGGATCAAGCGTAAAACCGTTTACTCCCTTGCCCGTAGTATAAACCAACATGGTAGATGAACCATAAATCACATATCCCGCAGCTACCTGCTCCGTACCTTTTTGCAATACATCATCCAAAGTAGCTGGGCCTTCCGTTGATTTTCTTCTGTAAATAGAAAAAATGGTACCTACCGTTACGTTAATATCAATATTTGAAGAACCATCCAATGGATCGATACATACAATATATCTTGCATTTTTAGATACCGGTGAATCAATACGCACAAAATCATCCTCCTCTTCAGAAGCCACAATACAACATTCGCCACCACTGGTTAAAGCCGAAATAAATTGTTCGTTGGCATACACATCGAGCTTCTTTTGCCCCTCTCCCTGGATGTTAATGGTATCGGCATCTCCCAAAATATCAACCAAACCAGCTTTGTTTACCTCACGATTCACAATCTTTGAAGCAATACCAATATCTCTCAACAAGCGAGAAAGTTCCCCTTTAGCATACGGGAAATCCGCTTGCTTTTCAATAATAAACTGGCCTAATGTTTTTATACCCGACATTTTTTACTTAGTGTATTTTTTACGTTATCTATCCCCTAACTCTATGGCCTCTAAGGTATGGATTTTTTCTTCGGAAATACAAAAGCGAATCAAAGTTCTTTTCTTGTGCCAGCCGTGTTTTCCAGCCGCACCGGGATTAATATGCAAACATTGTATTTTTTTATCAAAAACAACTTTCAAAATGTGTGAATGTCCAGAGATAAAAAGCTGCGGAGGCTTAGTGTAAATTTCTTTCTTTACCTGCGGTGCATACCTATCGGGATAACCACCAATATGCGTCATCCAAACATCCACTTGTTCACACCTAAATCTCAAATGTTCTGGAAAAGCTGCTCGAATATCAGCTCCATCTATGTTTCCATACACTCCAAGTAGGGGTTTAAAAGCCGCCAAAGGCTCAATTACATTAGGTCCAAAATCGCCAGCGTGCCAAATTTCATCCCTATCATCAAAATATTTAAACACCGCATCATCCAAAAAACCATGCGTGTCTGATATTAAACCTATTTTTTTCATTTTGTCATTAGATATGGGTACCGCGTATCAAGATTTGAGATTTACCACCAATATTAAACCTCGCAGGTTTTCGAAACCTGCGAGGTCTGTTAGGTAAAAAGCCTTACGAAGTTTTAGAAACTTCGTAAGGCTGATATGAGCCTATCTTAATTCTTTCTAGTCGCTTTAAAAGTACCATTAGGCTGTATAAACAACATTGAAGTTGCTTTTTTACCTGGTACAACTTCAAATTTTACACTGTAGCCTTTCAAAGCTTTTAACTCAAAAGTCGTTTCATCAACCACCGCCGTTTCATATTCCGGCTGACCAGGAACAGACACATACAAAACATTTCCCTTCAAATAAACTTTTGCAGGAACTTTCCCCATCATATATTCGCCAATCAGATTCTCCAACACCTTTGCACTTAACGTTTTCACCTCTGGCTTAAAATCAAACATTACAGGTTTTTCGCTACCATCCAAAAAGATACCTACCCCACTGATTTTACCGTCAACACCACTCGAAAAATTAAACATCAAATTACTTTGCGCAGTATCCACTACACCATTTTTATCAACGGACTTTGGATCAAACACATCATAATGCATATGTTTGAGCAATATCTTCTCCTCTCCCAACATGGTATGCAAAGCATTGTTTTCAAGGGTTATCTTGATGATTCCGTAAGCGTCATTTTCAAAAGAACCCACGTAATCTTTTAACGGGTGCGACGGATTTGTATTTGAAATGATAGGTGTTTTTTTAAGTTCCTTTTTCGCTTTGTTAGCCTTTTCCGTTTCTGCTTTGGCTTCACCATTCCAATCAACACGCTTCAAATCAAGCATAATATCGGCGATGGAACTAGTAATTATGTCTGGCACTTTCGAAACACTTTGATTCGTTAGCACCACAACACCCAATTTATCGGTAGGATAAAACGCAACATTCGCCGAAAACCCATTGATATTACCTCCGTGCTCTACCGAATAATGACCTCTATACGAACCAATCATCCAACCCAAGCCGTAATTAGATAAAAAAACATCCTCATGTTTATCAGGCAACCCAGCTCCCATCACCATCTGAGAACTTGCTGCTTCCCTAATGTAATTAGTCGGCAAAATTTCTTTTCCTTTAAAATACCCTCCACTAATCCACACTTTTAACCAATTGGCCATATCACTCACACTACTATTAATGCTTCCAGCCGGCCCCATGCCGTTAATATTGTAATAATCTATCTTTTTAATTTCATTACCGTTCTCAACCGTGTAAGGCAATGAAGCATCACTATCATTTTTGAAGGTTTCAATACTAGTGGTGGAACGGGTCATTTCCAATGGATCAAAAAACTTCTCTTTAATATTTTGTTCCCAAGTTTTACCGCTCAAACGCTCGGCAATCATCCCTTGAGCCAAAAACATAAAATTGTTGTAATACCATCTTTCACGAACACCAGAAGTTGGCTTCATATATCTTACTCTATTAATGATAGAGTCTCTATTCGCTGTATTAAACAAAAACCAAGACAAATCATATCTGGACAATCCCGTTCTATGCGCCATTAAATCACGTACGGTAATCTGGTTATTCATTTCAGCATTATAAAAGCTTAATTGTGGCAACAGGCTGGTTGCTTTATCATCCAATTTTAACTTGCCATCTTTTTCCAACAAACCAATTAGCGAAGAAGTAAATGCTTTAGAACTTGAACCAATAGCAAAAAGTGTATTGGGTGTTACCGGCTTCTTATTTTCCATATCACGATAGCCAAACCCTTTGCTGTAAATTACTTGATCCCCTTTTACAACAGCTACCGCAAAACCTGCAATATGTTGATCTTTTAGAACTTGATTTAAAACAGAATCGATACTTGAATTTTGTGTAATTACTTTACTTGTTGTTTGTGCTTGCACCGAGAAAGTGGCCAGCGTGACTAATGAGGTAATTAAGAAAGAAAGCTTCATCCAATGAGGTTTAAAATGTATTTAAAATTAGAAATTATCGTTTTATGATGAATTGATATTTATTGAGACAGAGATTTAATATGCCAAAAAGAAATCTTTCAGCAACAACTCATATGCTTTGGTGTATTTCTTTTCGCTTTCGTAAATCATGAAATCTTCTTCTACCAAGTCAGATTTTTCTCTTGCTAAACAAACAATGCGCCTAAATTCTGGTTTGGTAACGTCCGAGTGCAATTTAACCAAATGCGTTAGAAACAAGCCTTTCATTTTTGCTTTTTCTACTAAATCCTGAGCTTGCTTAATAGGTAACACGGCCCAAAAACAACCTTCTGAACTTAATAAAGCAGCCACTTTTTCAATCAGTTCTTCAAAAAAAGTATTGCTAGCGTGCCTCGCCACCTCCTTCTTTTTTTCTGCATTTTTAAGATCATTCACAAAAAATGGAGGATTGCTTACAATCAAATCAAATTGTTCTGGACTGGTATATTGCTCAATTGCAGTATTGCGAACGGACAATCGACTACTGAAAACTGAATTTTGAAAGTTTCTTTCTGCGGTTATTGAAGCCTGTTCATCTATCTCTACCGCATGGACTTTTGCTTTAGGAAAACGCTGTGCTAGCATTAAGGCTATCACCCCAGTACCTGTACCAATATCTAATATCTGTTGCGGATCTGGATGTTTAGCCATGGTACCTAACAATACACCATCTGTATTAATTCTCATGGCACAGCCGGTTTGATCAACTTCAAACTGTTTGAAACGGAAGATGTTTTTCATATTTAAAACCTTAAACCAACCTTTAGAGGTAAATAAACAGAAAACTCGTGCATAAACCTTAAACCAATTTTTGCCTGAAAAGCCAATTTCTTTGTCATTTTACGTTCTACTCCACCTAAAATCTCTACAAAAGTTACATCGGAGCCCTCTTCATATCCGTTATTCACATGGCTTCTACCAATCTTTAAGTTAAATAATGGCGAGGTTTCGTTTTTAGTAGTAGTAGCCTCTAAATCACCGTAAATACCATAACCACTAATCCCGTCATAATTTACATATTCTACTCCCAAGCCAATCTTAAAATACTCTTTAAAACTTATCCCGTTTACAAAACCTATATCAAAACCGTTATTTGCATCCCCTAGCTGATAGCCTTTCCAATCAAGCTCGGCTTCTCTTACCATTCCTCTACTCAAAAATTTCTGAAAACCTGTTTCTAATTTGGCCGAATATCTAATTTGAGACTTTACTACAGATACCATGCACAGGAGTAATAGCGTTAAAAATATGTTTTTCATGGTGATATTTTATTTCTGATAAACTTCTAAAGGCAATCCATCAGGATCGGCAAAAAAGGTAAATTGTTTCCCTGTAAATTCATCAATCCTTATAGGTTCGGTTACAATTCCCTTCCCATTTAAATCAGCAATGGTTGCTGTCACATCATCCACCTCAAAAGCCAAGTGCCTTAAACCTTGTGCCTCTGGTCGCGAAGGCCTTGTTGGTGGATTTTCGAAAGAGAACAGCTCAATTTGATAAACACCGTTCACAGCTAAATCCAACTTCCAGGATTTACGCTCCTCGCGATAAACTTCACCCAGCACCTCAAAACCTAACTTACTGACATAAAAGTCCTTCGACAGCTCATAATCTGAGCAAATAATAGCAATATGATGAATACGTTTAAACATTTTTCAAGTCAAAAGTTTGAAGTAGGATGACCGAAGATATGATGCCCATTAAATCATTCAAAATTTCATCATTCAAAATTCAATAATTCAACATACAAATAAACCCAAAAACAACTAAATTTCTCCTAAAAAAAACCTAAATTTGCGTCTTCAAAAAATAAGCATGATTCATTTCTTTTTAGGTCAATCTGACGAGGTTTTTGTTGTACAAACAAACCAAATTTTATCCCAAACTGATACAGAAAAACTAGAGTGGCTTTTTGGCGGAGCTAAATTGAGCGCCGAAAGTGCCCTAACTGGCTTTTTTGTTGGTCCACGAGCGGCCATGATTACTCCTTGGAGCACCAATGCGGTAGAAATTACCCAAAACATGAGCATGGAGGGAATCATCAGAATTGAGGAATTTAAAAAGGTTGACGAGGGATTTTCGGCTTACGACCCTATGCTTTCTCAGAAATATCAAGCCCTTGGCCAAGATATTTTCACTATCAACATCAAACCTGAGCCTATTTTAGAAATCACGGATATTGCGGCCTACAATAAGCAAGAAGGTTTATCATTAAGCGATGAAGAGGTTGATTATTTGAACGGATTGGCCAAAAAACTAGAAAGACCTTTAACAGACTCTGAAGTTTTTGGTTTTTCTCAAGTGAATTCAGAGCACTGCCGACACAAAATATTCAATGGTAAATTTGTAATTGATGGCGTAGAGCAACCTACTTCTTTGTTCAAACTCATCAAGAAAACTTCCGAAACACATCCAAACGATATCGTTTCGGCATATAAAGATAACGTGGCTTTTGTTAAAGGTCCAAAAGTGCAACAATTTGCACCTTCTAAACCAGACGAGCCATCATTTTACGAAACTAAAGATTTTGATTCGGTAATTTCCATCAAAGCGGAAACACATAACTTCCCTACCACCGTAGAACCTTTTAATGGTGCAGCAACAGGCTCGGGCGGCGAAATTAGAGACCGCTTAGCTGGCGGACAAGGTTCATTGCCTTTAGCAGGAACTGCAGTTTACATGACTGCTCTTTCTCGTTTGGAAGAAGGTAGAGCATGGGAAAAAGGTGTAGAAGAGCGCAAATGGTTGTACCAAACGCCAATGGATATTTTAATCAAAGCTTCCAATGGAGCTTCTGATTTTGGAAATAAATTCGGACAACCACTCATTACAGGTTCTGTGCTGACTTTCGAGCACGAAGAGCACAATCGTAAATTAGGCTTCGATAAAGTGATCATGCTTGCTGGTGGTATTGGCTACGGAAAAGTAGACCAAGCCAAAAAACAAGAGCCAAAAACAGGCGACAACATCGTAGTTTTAGGGGGTGAGAACTACCGTATTGGTATGGGCGGTGCAGCAGTATCTTCTGCAGATACTGGTGAGCATGGTTCGGGTATTGAATTAAATGCCATCCAACGCTCTAATCCTGAAATGCAAAAACGTGCAGCTAACGCAGTACGTGCCATGGTAGAGAGCGACCACAATACCATTGTTTCTATTCACGATCACGGAGCTGGTGGCCACTTAAACTGTCTTTCAGAATTAGTAGAAGCCACTGGTGGTAAAATAGACTTAGATAAATTACCTGTGGGCGACCCTACCCTATCCGCAAAAGAGATCATCGGTAATGAATCTCAAGAGCGTATGGGATTGGTAATTGGCGAAGAACATATTGCAACCTTACAAAAAATTGCAGATCGTGAACGTTCACCAATGTATACCGTAGGTAAAGTAACCGGCGACCACCGTTTTACTTTCGAATCGGCTACTACGGGCGTTAAACCTATGGATTTAGCGCTTAGTGATATGTTCGGTAGCTCTCCAAAAATGATCATGGAGGACAAAACCGTTAACCATAACTATCAAGAAGTTGCTTACAACCAAGATAAAATTAATGAATATTTAGAGCAGGTGCTTCAATTAGAGGCCGTAGCTTGTAAAGATTGGTTAACAAATAAAGTGGATAGATGTGTGGGCGGCCGTGTAGCAAAACAACAATGCGCCGGACCATTGCAATTGCCTCTGAACAACGTAGGCGTAATGGCATTAGATTTTCAAGGTAAAGAAGGTATTGCCACTTCGGTAGGTCATGCCCCACTTTCAGCTTTGATTGATGCAGGTGCTGGTAGCAGAATTGCAATTGCCGAATCTTTATCAAACATTGTTTGGGCACCATTAAAAGATGGTTTGAAAAGTGTTTCACTTTCGGCCAACTGGATGTGGGCTTGTAAAAATGCAGGGGAAGATGCCCGTTTATACCAAGCAGTTCAAGCCTGTTCAGATTTTGCTATCGATTTAGGAATCAATATCCCAACAGGTAAGGATTCACTTTCGATGAAGCAAAAATACAAAGACGGTGATGTAATTGCGCCAGGAACAGTAATCATTTCGGCAGCTGGAAACTGTAACGACATCACCCAAGTAGTAGAGCCCGTTTTACAGAAAGATGGCGGCAATATCTATTACATCAACTTAAGTAATGATACTTATAAATTGGGCGGTTCTTCTTTCGCTCAAATTTTAAATAAAATTGGCAATGAAACTCCTGACGTAAAAGACGCTGCTCAATTTAGCACCGCTTTTAACACCATTCAGGATTTAATCAAAGCTGGAAAAATTAAAGCTGGACACGACGTAGGTAGCGGTGGTTTAATCACCACGCTTTTAGAGATGTGTTTTGCGGATAAAAACTTAGGTGCAAACCTTGACCTGACTTCGTTAGGCGAAACTGATGCGTTAAAAGTATTATTCGCCGAAAACATCAGTCTGGTTTTCCAAGCAGATGAAAGTGTTGAAGCTGTTTTAGCTGCTAAAGGAGTTAAATTCCATAAAATTGGAACTGCAACAGCACAGGCAACTGTAAACATAGTAAATGGTACACAAAACTATTCGTTCGACATTGAACATTTGCGTGATGTTTGGTACAAAACCTCTTACTTGCTTGATCGTAAACAAAGTGGTGAAGTAAAAGCCAAAGAACGTTTTGACAATTATAAAAACCAACCTTTAAAATTCAATTTCCCGGCTCAATTTGATGGTAAAAAACCTGTAATTGATGCGAGTAAACCTCGTCCAAAAGCAGCTATTTTACGTGAAAAAGGAAGTAACTCTGAGCGTGAGGTAGCTAATGCCATGTATTTGGCAGGCTTTGATGTGAAAGATGTTCACATGACCGACTTAATTTCAGGAAGAGAAACTTTGGAAGACATCCAATTTATTGGCGCTGTTGGTGGTTTCTCCAATTCTGATGTATTAGGTTCTGCAAAAGGTTGGGCAGGTGCATTTTTATATAACGAAAAAGCTCGTGTGGCTTTAGAGAATTTCTTCAACAGAGAAGATACTTTATCAGTAGGTATCTGTAACGGCTGCCAGTTGTTTATTGAATTGGGACTGATCAACAAAAACCACGAAGTAAAACCTAAAATGCTTCACAACGACAGCCATAAACACGAAAGTGTATTTACTTCGTTGATAGTTCAAGAAAACAATTCTGTAATGTTGTCTTCATTGGCAGGTAGCACTATCGGTGTTTGGGTATCGCATGGCGAAGGTAAATTCCAATTGCCGTACGAAGAATCGAAATATCAGATTGTTTCCAAATACGGATATGAGCAGTACCCTGCTAGTCCAAACGGTTCTGATTACAACACTGCCATGATGTGCGATGATAGCGGAAGACACTTAGTGATGATGCCTCACATTGAACGTTCATTATTCCAATGGCATTGGGCTAATTACCCAGCCGGCCGAAAAGATGAAGTTTCTCCTTGGATGGAAGCTTTTGTAAATGCTAGAAAATGGTTAGAAAACCACGGAAAATAAAGAGAAAGGCCCGCTTATTTAGCGGGCCTTTTTAAAATAAACTCTAATCCAAAATACCCTTTTGGTTTATTGAGTTTAGGCTTGTATTTTTCATCTCACTGAGCAAACTTAAATTTGAATAGAAACTAGCAGACAATCTTACTTAACACGTATTTTTTGAATTTTGAAATATTGAACCTGAATAAATAGAAAGTTGGCCGTCTAATTAGCACTTAATTAACTAGTTTTACGGCAACAACATAACTAGTCGAAATGAAGATTGCAATTTTGGGAGCGGGAATTTCAGGTCTTAGTATAGCAAAATTACTGAAGAATAATTTTGAGGTACAGATATTTGAACAAGAGAACAAACCTGGAGGAATTGCAAAAACTGAACTGACAAATGGCATTGCTTACCACCATACAGGTGGCCACTGTTTCAATTCCCAACATTCGGAAGTACTTGATTTCGTTTTTGACCATATTATGCCTCGAGAAGACTGGAATATGGTAAACAGAAAAGCCAAAATCCAACTGGACAACTTTGAAGTTCCCTACCCAATTGAATATGCTTTAAAAGACATACATAAGCAAGACCCGAATTTAGCACTAAATATTGCTTCCGATTATTTTTCGAGTGACAGCAGGGCTAACAGTGAAAATTTACTACAATGGTTCGAAAACAATTTTGGGAAAACACTAACCGATGTCTATTTCAAACCTTACAATGAAAAAATTTGGAATAAAAGACTAGAAGAAATGAGTCCAATTTGGGTCAAAGACAAATTGCCTGTTCCAGACAAACCATCCTTTTTACGCAGTCTAATTGAAACGGAAAATGATCAAATGCCTCATCGTTTCTTTTTTTACCCAAAAAGTAACGATCAAAACACATTCATTAGCAAACTGGCCCAAGATTTAAATATCAATTATAATTACACCATCAATAAGATTGATTATAATACATCCTTAAAAAAATGGACACTAAATAACGAAGGTGACTTTGACCTTGTTATTAGTACTATTCCGTTAAACATTTTGCCCCAACTGGTCAGTAATGTACCCAACCATGTTTTAGATAATGCAAAAAAGCTAAAGTACAACCAACTAACCACTATGCTCTGGCAAAGTCAGCCAACTGAAAATACCTGGACGTATATCCCAAATAAAGCTAAACTAGCTCACAGATATATTCATATTGGAAATTTCTTTACACCAGTTCAAAACTTTACCATTACAGAAGCAATAGGCACATATTCCTTTGAAGAGATGGCTCAAAGTGAGAAAGGAAATTCCTTTTTCATTAAGCCAATTGCCCATCATGTCTCCAATCATGCCTATGTGGTTTTCGACCATGAGTACGAAACAGCCAAAAAAGAGATATTGAGTTATCTAAATCAAATTCAACTATACACCCTAGGTCGATTTGGTGAATGGCAATATTACAATATGGATATCTGCATCAAAAGAAGCATTGAACTAAGTAAAAGCATCATCGAGAAATACGGTTAACCATGGGAGCAAAAAAAAATGCTATTGCCAATTCTTTCTTGTATTTTTTCAAATACCTAGTTCCACTGGCGACATTCCCATATTTAACTAGAATTCTCAGTAAAGAAAAGCTAGGCAACGTTTTTTTTATTGATTCTATTGTACAATATCTCTTGATTTTTACCGCTGCAGGAGTTCCTCTATATGCAATTAGAGAAATTTCAAAACTGGGCAAACAAACGGAACAAAAAACTCGATTTGCCACAGATTTAATCGTTATTCAATTCATAATATCCATTGGAGCTGTGGCTGTATTGCTCCTAAGCCCATATGTCTTTCCCTCTTTATGGCAAAACATTTGGTTAATCAGGATAGGATGTATTTCTATTATATGTTCTTCTTTTTTGGTAGAATGGTATTTTCAGGCGACAGAAAACTACAAGTATATTACCTATCGCACAGTAATTATCAAAACCATAGCTGCTATTTGCATCTTATTCTTCGTAAAAAAACAAGATGATGATATTAGGTACTACCTACTTGTTAATCTCTTTATATTACTAAATGCCATCGTAAATTTCTATTTCTTTTGTAGAAATTCCTCTAAAATTCATTTAAAAGGAACGAGAATCATACCTCACCTAAAACCACTACTGATTTTTTTTCTCCTCAATTTATCCGTTAGCATATACACCATATTAGACACCGTAATTTTAGGTTTTTTAACCAATTCAGTCTCGGTAAGCCTCTATAACGTCCCTTTGAAAATTGTAAAGATAGCAAGCGGCTTTATTTTAAGTATAGGGTTTGTATTGATACCGACCATGTCCCGCTATTACAAGTTAAAACAAACTGAAAAGATAGAGACGATGGTATCGCAAATGCTAAATATCACCTTACTATTTGCTATTCCTTTCTGCTTGTTTTTTCTGCTTCTATCTAAAGAAATTATTAGCATCACCGCCGGTACCTCTTACATTGAAGCGCATATCATACTTGTGGTACTAGCCCCACTCCCCTTAATCATCAGCTTTTGCAATGCCCTGGGTACACAATTTCTATTGCCATCTGGCGAAGAAAAAAAAATACTACAGGCCACAGGAATAGGATTAATAATCAGTGTACTTTCCAACATCATCCTTATCAAAACCTATAATTATCTAGGAAGTGCGATAGCCTGTTTACTAACGGAGACTTTTGTATGCGTTTACATTTATTACCATGCTCGAAAGAGAATTAAACTCAGCATAGACAAAAAACTGTTATGGAATATTATAGTTGCAGCCACCACAACCATAATAAGCTACTTCATTACAAAGCAATATCTAGATGGATTAATGCTCATTTGCGTAAACGGATTTTTATATCTTGCGACATTTATCGGTTCACATTTTTTATTTTTCAAAAGTGACCATTTAAATAGCATCCTAAACATTAAGCAAGCAAAATGAGCAGCGTAGCATTAATCATTGTATTTAATCATAATTACGAAGAGAATATCGAGAAGCTGCAAAAAATATATGGTGGCCGATTTCAGAATATTTGGTTTGTGGTACCTTTCTATGAGGGTTCTAGGCAAAATGTTATTCCGGTTTATGACAGTTCCTACTATTTCCAAGGCTTTATTGCTACGGCTATTAATCACCTTAAAACCTACAACTTCGACAATTACTTAAACATTGCGGATGACCTGTACCTTAATCCGCAAATAAATGAAGACAACTATCACCACTATTTCAAGACTAACGAAGACACAGGCTTTATTTCTAACTTCTTTGATTTAAACAATTCTGCCGAAAGAAGGCCCTCTAGGCCCTATGCACCATATTGGAATGCCATTACAACTGCCTTAAATCTACAATTCAACAAGGGGTTTGAATGGAACAATTACCTACCTTCCTATCAAGAAGCCGCTAGGTTATTAGAAAAACATGGTATAAAACCAAGCAACGCCATAAGAACTAGAATGTTTTTCCCTTTTAAGCCAATCAGATTTAGCTTGAAAATAGATGACCTTAAATTCAGTTACCATGGGCTTAAATTATGCTTATCAAACTTTAAATATCTGTTCAGCAAAAGAAGTATAAAATATCCATTGGTTGGTGGGTATTCCGACATCACCATCATTCCCAAATCAGCTGCAACAAATTTTGCAAAATATGCTCATGCCTTTGCCTCCCTTAATTTATTTGTAGAAATTGCATTGCCTACCGCTTTACTATTAGCTTGCGAAAAGATAGCTACGGAGGATAACCTAAGCTTAAAATGTATAACACATTGGCATATAGAAAGGTTAACCAACGACAACAACTATACCTCTGTTTCACAAATTAATGACAGTTTTCCCGAAGACTCTCTATATATACATCCTATTAAGCTAAGCAAAATAAAATCACCGACTTAGATCATTTAACGATGCTAATTTTTATCAATAATTACTATTTTTGGTAAATGAGCTCTAAGTTAAATTTTAATAGATATCACCACACTCTTCTTGTTCTTATTTTGTCATTATTCTTATTGACCCCTTGTTTTGGTCAAGATAATTTTGGTAATGAATGGATAAAGAAAAACCAGAAATACATCAAAATAAAGATATCTGAAGATGGTGTCTATAGAATTTCTTACAATCAGCTACAATCATCTGGCATACTTAGTAATAATCCAGACCCTAAAAATCTACAGATTTTTTACCGAGGCCAAGAAATTCCCATCTATATCGAAGGGGAAAGTGACGGAAAATTTGACATCTCCGATTTTATAGAATTTTATGGAAAAAAGAATGATGGCGAACTCGATAAGGCACTATATACGCCAGCAAGTTTGCAACCCAACCCTGAAGTAAGCTTATTTACAGATGAATCTATCTATTTTCTAACCATATCCGACGCCACAATTGGCAAACGCTATGAGACCTTATCTGTAAGCAGTAGCTCCACAGCAGAACCATTCATGGCATACACCTCTTCGGCTAATTTTGCAGAAACCTATTACCCAGGCAAATACATCATCGAAGCCATGAGTCTTTCTGAGTATATTGAAGGAGAAGGCTATTTGGGAAGTTTGGTAGCAATGGGAGCTTCTCAAAATAGAAGCATTAATACTCCAAATGCAATTTCTAATAGCACTTTTCTTCCACTATTAGAATATTTTGTAGCAGGTAGGTCAGATGCCTCTTCCACCAATATTAATGGATACAACCACCATTTACGCTTAGGCTTGAACAATACTACGTTAAAAGACACGCTTTATAAAGCATACGCTACCGTACGTTCTTCAGTTACAGCTTCCGGTATTCTTCCAGCGGTATCTGTGGTTACTTTCTCAGCAATAAATGATTTGGGTGCAAATACAGACTATCAAGCACCAGGATATGCTCGACTTACCTATCCACGTTCTTTTGAAGCAAGCAGTTTCTCCTTTTTAGCTTTCAAAATTAAATCTGCAAACACGAATTGTTCTCTTGATTTTTCTAATGCAAGCTGGAACGATGCCTATATTTTAGAGCCAGAAACTGGCAAAAGGTACACTGGCACAAAATCATCAACCATCGTACAATTTAAAATCAATAACCCTCAAGATAAACAATTAATTGTTTACGACAGAACTGCCTTAAAAACACCCATACTAGAAAATGTTCAATTTAATTTAATTGAAGCTGGTAATTACAATGCTAAATTACTGATCATTACCAATTCGAAACTTAAAGAATCGGCTACTGAATATGCTCAATATAAAGTTTCCAAAGGCTATACCACCCTATTGCTTACTACCGACGAAATTTACGACCAGTTTTATTACGGCATCCACCATCCGCTAGCCATTAAAAACCTAGCTAGCTTTCTGTTAAAAAGAGCAACCAATAAACCTGAATACCTTTTCCTGTTAGGCAAAGGCTATGAAACACCTAAAATAAATCTTGCGGAAGATTTAGTACCCACCATGGGATACCCAGCATCCGACAGTTTTTTCACCTCTGAAATTATAGATAATAATCTTGCTCCGGCCTTGGCCACAGGAAGAATACCTGCCAAAACAAATGACGAAGTAAGAATCTACCTGGAAAAATTAAAGCTATATGACAATCAACCGGTTGCTATCTGGAGAAAAAACATCATTAATATTTCTGGAGGAAAGAATAGCGGAGAAGATGTATCCTTCTCCAATTTTCTAAATAGCTTCTCAAGCATTGCTTCCAAGGAATATTTTGGCGCCAAAACAACTAGCTTTTATAAAAGTGTTACCGATCCTATTACCGATAATCTAATGGCTAAAATAAGCGAGCAAATTAACCAAGGAGTTAGTTTATTAAGCTTTTTAGGCCATGGAAGTACTACCGCCACTGCAGTTTCTATTGGAAACCCTTCTTTCCTATCCAATAAAGACAAACTACTTTTTTACCTTATTAATGGCTGTAGCACAGGTAATGCCTTTACTACCGGTTCTTTGGGAGAAGATTATATTTTTCAGCCTCAAAAGGGAGCTATTGGCTGGATTGGTACCAGCAGCGAGGGAATGGCCTCTTACCTTTCAAACTTTACCAGTTTGTTTTATCAAAATTCCTTCAATACAAATTATGGCGCCTCTATTTCAAAAAATATGGCATTATCAACACGTGCCTATCAAAATGGAACAGATGTTTTCAATAGAGCTCATACCAGACAATATATATTTTTAGGAGATCCTACTATCGGATTCTATTCACCAACATTACCAGACTATGAAATTAAAAACGAGGACATTGGATTACGAGATCAAAATGTAACCGTTAACTCTCCTAGCATTAAGCTATTTACCATCATTAAAAACATTGGAAAGTCCACATCAAACAATATACCTGTACTGGTAAGCAGAACATTACCAAACAACACCATCTATAATTATCCCATTTTTTCATATGAAAAGGTATTAAATACCGATACAGTAGTAATTGAATTAGACAATAGTTTACCCAATGTTGCGGGAAACAATAAATTCACCATAACCATTGACCCACAAAACACTATTAATGAGCTTAGCAAAATTAACAACACTGCTGAGTTCAGTTACCTGATTAGATCTACTGGAATTACTCTGGTATCTCCTCCAGAGTTTTCAATCACTAATGAAACCGATATCAGCCTCAAAATACAAGCTAATGACATTTTCAGTAAAGAACAACAATATGTGTTTGAGATTGACACAGTAAAGACTTTCAATAGCAACTGGAAAAAAATATCTCCAAACATTAATGGTGACGCCTTTATCTCTTGGAAAGCAAATACTTCTTTAGAAAATCAGAAGGTTTATTATTGGAGAGCTAAACAACTAAACAATCAGAATAGCGATTGGCAAGCCAGTTCATTCACCTATATAAGCAACATTTCAAATGGCTGGAACCAATCTCATTATCAACAATATGATGATGTTTCCTTAAAAAACATTGTTTTTAACACTAACACCAAGCAATTTGACTTTACCAACACCGCATATCCTATTTTAATTAGGACAAAAGGAAACAATGGACCTTCAAACGTTGATCGCCGAGTAAGAATCAGCGTAACGGTAGCTGCTCTTTCATTTCACAACGCAGACTTTGACGGTTTTGGCATTGCCGCTTTTGACCCTATCAACCAATCCAACACCTACAACTACCCTAGCGTTTACAACTTCAAAAATGATGGTATTAACGGAACAGGTCAATTTCTATTTAACACTAATAATACAACCGACGTTGATGCGCTTAACGAATATCTACAGAATATTCCAGAAGGATACTTTGTAGTAGGTTTTAATGGAAAAAACTTTAATCCAAAGGCGCTGCCTCAAGCCACCCAAAACCTACTTACCAACCTAGGCTTAAACAAATTAACTATCATTAACAACGGAGAACCATATGCTTTCTGGACACAAAAAGGTAGCCATAAGAAAATAACTCCTTTGGAACTCACCGCCGACTATAGCTCATCGACACCTGCTGACCAACAATTCATAGATTTCTCTTACGACTTGCTTTATCCATGGGACAATGGAACCTTAACGTCCCAAAAAATTGGCCCCGCTTCAAGCTGGGGTGAAGCTACATTCGATTTCGCTACACAAAGCTCTGATAACTTAACTTATAATATTATTGGCATTAATCATAACGGAATAGAAACAACTTTAAAATCAAACCTCACTACACCGGCCATTGCTTTAACTGATATTGCATCTGATAATTACCCATTCCTTAAGCTAAGTGTCAACATCTCTGACACACAAAATAAATCTGTTCCAAACCTAAAAGGATGGCGAGTAACATATAATCCTTATCCTGACATTGCTTTTAACCCAGATGTGCAAAACACATTTCACAGCAGTACGATTAACCAAGGTGATTCAGTAAAACTATCAATTGGATATACCAATCTGGAAAAACAGATCTCAGATTCAGTGGTAGTTAAATATAAACTTACCAAAGCCGACAGAAGTATAGTTAACGGATCAATAAAAACCAGTAAACCTTTGGCATACAATGAAACGGATAAAGTAAATTTTTCTTTATCAACCAAAGATATCCCAGGTGCAAACACACTTCAACTATCTGTAAATCCTAAGGACAATAAAGATAAAAACGAGCTAAATAACTATGCGGTTTACAACATCAATGTGGTTAAAGATGATAAAGAACCAGTTATTGATGTTCTTTTTGACAACAAACGAATCATTAACGGCGAAGTAGTTTCTCCTACCCCAAAAATTTCAATAAGCATTGCTGACGAAAACAAATTCCTTTTATTAAAGGACACCACCAATATAGAGCTGTATCTGAAAAAAGAGGACGAACAGACCTATAAAAGGATAGCTTTTAGTGATAGCAAAGTAATTGTACAAAATACTGGCACTTCAAATAGCAATAAAATAGATTTTCTTTACTCTCCTAACACATTAGCAGATGGCAGATACAATTTAAAATTACGCGGGAAAGATGTTAGTGGAAATTATAATACTGCTAGCGACTACCGAGTAGATTTTGAGGTGATTAACGAGCAAACCATTACCAATTTCCTGCCATATCCAAATCCTTTTACCACTTCAATGAAGTTTGTTTTCCAAGTAACCGGAAAAGTGCCAGACAAAATTAAGGTGCAGATCATGACCGTAACGGGAAAAATAGTGCGGGAAGTTTTCAAAAATGAATTAGGCCCGATCAACATTGGCAATAACATTTCCAACTTTACCTGGGATGGCACCGATCAATTTGGCGACAGGCTTGCCAATGGAGTTTATTTCTACAATGTGATACTTGAAAACAACGATAAATCAGAGATCAAACATAGAGCCAATAATACCGATACTTTTTTCAAAAAGAACTTTGGAAAAATTTATTTAATGCGTTAGGTTAAGAAAATGCAACACATCCTCTTAACCAGGTTTAATCTCAAAATAAATCCTGATGCAAATAGTGAGCAAAACCAAGGACTTACCCACGAATGGCTAGAGCACAGATTTAAAATTTTTCAGGAACTGTGCCTTCCTTCTGTACTAAATCAGTCTAAAAAGGATTTTCTTTGGATAATTTTTTTTGATGTTCACACTCCTGACGCATATAAAAAAAGGGCACAATCGTTAAGTCAGCTTTATGAAAAGATACGCATCATATTTATTGATGGTTTTAAGGAACTCAACACTTCACTAAAAGATCTAATTAAACCTTTTATTACGGACTCTCATGTAATTACTACTCGTTTAGACAACGACGATATTATACACAAAGATTTCCTTGCTACAATAGGCAAGCTAGCTACCCTCAAAAATAACACAGTTATAGACCTAACTGCAGGTCATCAACTCAAATTATCAGGTGGAAAAGCAATTGTTAGATGCTATTCAAACTCTTTCAATCCATTTATAAGCCTAGTTGAAACAAATGGCAAAGTAAAAACCGTACTTTCAAAAATGCATAACGAATGGAAAAATGCGGAAGAAATCATCAAGTTCAACAAAAAAAACCTTTGGATTGAGTACACACATGGAAAAAATGCTGCCAATTATAGCAAGCAGTTTTTATGGCTTAGCAACAAACTAACTTTTTCCGATTACGGAATAAAAGAATACCATTTCAATTACAACCAATTATCAATCTACCTTTTAAATATCCTTGTTAGCCCCTTCCATTTCATGTACAAAATTTATCGATTTATAAGGAGTTAATGTATCGCTCTATTATAAAACGCCAAAAACTTCGAACAAACTGCAGGATAGGCAAAATTATCTTGTGCTATTTTTCTGATAACTTCACCGTGATACTCTTTATGGCTATAAAGCATGCTCAACATTGCCTCCATTAATTCCTTTTCATTTCGAGCCCCCACAAGTACACCAACATTATCATTTACAATCTCTGCAATACCTCCTACCGACGAACTAATAATGGGCAAACCGCAACTCATTGCTTCTAAAATTACGCAGGGCTGATTCTCGAAATGGCTAAACATTACGAAAGCATCTGCTCGTTGATATTCTTGAACCAAATCTTTACCGTACTTCTTACCCACAAACGACACAAATTCTCTCAAACCTATTTCATCAGAATAACTCTCTAAAATGGGTCTTTCTAAATCATCGTCTCCTACTATAACCAACTTAACCTTTTTACTTTTTTCTATTTCCAAAAGCAATTTTTGAAATGCCCTTAAAATCCCCGTTACATTTTTCACATGATCATTCAAACCCGAAACATGCAAGAAAATAAAGTCATCTTTTGATTTACAATCTGGTTTAAACAAATCCATATCCACAACATTAGATATCACTGGAAAGTTCTGATGATTGAGGCCAAACGTCAACATCGCATTCTTTAAATCTTCGGTAACCACTGACATCCCTAAACTTTTTTTAACCACGAGCTTAGTGGTTATTTTTCTAAGTACCCCTTTATAAGTATTTCTTTCGGGCAAATACCTACTCCAATGCTCGGTAATCACAAATGGAATTCTATAAAACAACTTGGCCAAAAGTGCTACCAGCCCCATCCTTGTAAGTACGTGCACATGATTTAGGTTGGGATTAAATTTATTTTTCACCTTTTGATAGCCAACAAAAGCTACTACAAAAAATATCAAAACATTCAGTGGCCTCAACCATTTTGCAGAAAACTTCTTATAGTAATAACGATAAGTTAAAATATCCTCCTCTATTACTTCTTCAAAGTCATAAAGTTTTCGCGAATGAGGATGTCCACAAACATGAAATACAGCTAATTTTACTTGTTGGTTAATTGCTTTAGCATGTTCCCTAACAAACACCCCTCCAACCTTATTAAACTTACTCGGATACCATGCAGGCAAAAACAACACCCTTAAATTTTCCATTATCCTACTATACGCTTAATAATTGCCTTGACTTTTCGCTTTGCATTATTAGCAAAACTTCCATACGGAGAATAACTGAGCAAATAATAGGGAGTTAAGTGAGGATTAAAATAGGATTTGAAATTTGATATCCGCTCATCATTAGCCCCACAGTAATCGATAAACTGGTAACCATTAGCAGCGCACCACTCAATGGTCTCTATGTACAAATATGAAGTGGCATTTTTATGGCTAGTTCTATTAATCAATAAAGTATATAGTTGATGCTTTTCTTCATCCAACAGAACAATATTACCACAAACCAACTCTTCTCCCATATAAACATTAAAGGACTTTAAGCATCCCATTAAAGAAAGCTGCTCAAATAATTGTTGATATTGATTATAAGAAAAACCAGACAACCCATAATTACGGAAATCATCCAGGTTTTTCTGGACCGATTCTTTTTCTACGGTTGCAGTCTTAAAACAAAAATCTTCACTTTTTGCCCGTTCTACATTTCGCAAAACGCTGTCATGCACATCCCCTCCTATCCGTTTAATGTAAGTATATCTCAAATCTACCTGAAAGCTTTCCCAAATAAATGGCCTCAAATCCTCCATTTCGGCATTAAACCTGAAAGAAATCTTCCTGAAATCCTTTTTGAGCAGGCTGATAAATGATTTCAACAGGTCCACTCGCCTCCTATCACTGATTGTTTGATCAAGATAAATTGACGAATAAGTAAAGGCTAGCGGAACAACCACATTTTTCCCATTAGAAAAAATAGCTGCAGCAAACAAAGGAACTTGCTTTTGAATGGCTACATAATAATGTAATTGATAACCAAAAGCATTTTTGATAACTCCCAAAAATTCAGGATTAAAAAAAAGCGAATGAAGCTGCTGCTGCCTTGCAATAATAGTTAGCCATTCTTCTTTATCTACTTGCCTCACCATAACAAACTACGCTTTCTAACTATTTTTTTTACCACTTCCTTCAATTTTCTCTTCACCTCAGCTAAGCCATTACCCCTATTATCGTATCTCACTTCAAAAAAGCTTTTCAGTTCAGGCTCAAACTTATGCTTAAATCTGGCAATCGTTTTCATATTTGCGCCATACAAGTCTACTTCTTCAATCCCTTCCATTTTCAGTTGGGAAAATGCATAATCATACAAATAAGCAGCGGCACCCGATTGTGATTGATCTATTTTACCAATAAGTGGGAAATAAGCTTTCTTCTGGCTTTTATCTAACAGTACAATAATAGACGACAACAACTGTCCTCCAGTATATATATTATAGGTAGTAACAAATTCCTGCTGTTGCAATAACTTAAAACAAGAGATTGTTCTAGAAATAAAAGAAGACGAAAACAAAAAACTTTCCAAATCTGCTTGATGTTTTGACCAAACCTCAGCAAAATCAGTTTGGGTAGCAAAACTATAATCGTGCTTTTTTGCTAAAATTCGTTTTAAATTTTGATGATAGGGTCGACCATCCAGTGCTTTAATATAAGTGTGCTTCAATTGATACTTAAAACCTGCCCATTCAAAAGGGCGCACATCATTAACCGTAATCGGCAACCTAAAATGAATTTTGGAATATTTCTTTTTTAATTCCTCTATAAAAAATTCCCAAACCATAATTCTACGCCAAGAAAGCATATGCTCTTTCTCCCATACAAATTGAAAGAAATAATGATTTGGGCAAACAACGTTTTTCTTACTTTTGAAAAAGGAAATCAACAAATGAGCTTTGCCATCCTCAAAAATCCCCACCAACTTTTTATCAACGCCGTAAGCTTTTTCGAAGCTATTTAAATAGTTCAGGTCAGCAAAAACAGACTGATTTTCAATACCAGTAAGCTCCTTAGTCCATTCTGTTGCCGTTAACGCCTTATATTCAAAACCCATATTGTGATAGCGAAGATAAAAATATAAAAAAAGCGATGGAAATTACTTCCATCGCTTTACAAATCAATATTAAACTTAAAAACTAATTGCTTATCGTATAACTAATAGGCATATTGTATCTAACCCTCACAGGTAAATTATTTTGCATACCTGCTTTCCAACGTGGCGATTTTTTAATTACCCTCATCGCTTCGTCATCACAACCATAACCAATTCCCTTAACTACTTTTACATCAGTAATGGTTCCATCCTTCTCTACCACAAAACTTAAATATACCTTACCCTGTATTCCTGAATCTTGCGCCATGCCTGGATATCTCAAGTTTCTTTGGATATATTTAGCCCAGCCCTCCATTCCTCCGGGAAATTCCGGGTAAACATCTACCCCCGCTGCTTCTATAATTTCATTTCCATTACCTGTAGTACCAGTTCCTGAGCCTAATCCAGTAGGAGCTGTTGGCACATCCGCATTTCCCTTCCCAGAAACACCAGCTTCTGTAGTACTTGCAATCACCGCATCTTTAATTTCATCGGAAGTTGGAGGCTTTAGTGTCACCAAATCATCTTTCACTACTTTAATGTTATCAGTCATCGCTACAGATTTAACTTTCGGCGCCACTACTTTTGGTGCTTCCACCTCTGCTTGCTTTTCTACTTTCTTTTCTTCCTGCTTTTGTTCAATTTTATGAATAGGATTATCTACCTCCACTACTTTCTGAACAGGATCAACAATTACGTTATCATCCTTAAACGCTGAAGCAATAGATGGACCAACAAATGCTGCGACAAACAAAGGCGCTACAATAAGAAATGCCTTCAACAAGGTATTAGAAGATTGTCTTCTTAATTCATAAGCGCCATAGTTTTGATTTCTGTTGGCAAATACAAGAGCGAGCCACTCGCTACCGTACAAATTTGATGATTTATTAAACATAGCTAATCGGTTTTTTCAACTATGATGTTAGTTATATTCAAATTCCATACGGAGATGAAAAAATATTTTTTGTTAATAGGATAAAACTGGCAATTATGATAAAATCGAACAAATACATAAAACACTCCACATTTCGATACTTAGCTAACAAAACACACAAAAAAGATAAAAAACCACGCAAAAAATCATTTTTTCACATAAAAAAATATTTTTTTTAAGTTTTTTAACAAAAATTTAATCAAAAACCACAAAATATTATATTTTTGAATAAAAATTCAAATAAATAAATGAAAAGCTTAAGAACCATAGCACTAAAAGAAGCACAAACCAGAGAAATACCTGAAATAAAGGCTCCATCAACCAAAATCTCAGAATTCTACGGCTCGAATGTTTTCGACAAAAAGAAAATGAAAGAATATCTTTCTAAAGATGTTTTTGAAAAACTAATTTCTTCGATTAACCAAGGTGAATTAATTAATCATGACGATGCAAATCAAATTGCAACGGCCATGAAAGCTTGGGCGATGAGCAAAGGTGCAACTCACTATACGCATTGGTTCCAACCATTAACTGGTACAACAGCTGAAAAACATGATTCATTTTTTGAGCCAAGCGGCGATGGTGCTATCGAAAAATTTGCAGGTAGTGCATTAGTTCAACAAGAGCCTGATGCTTCAAGTTTCCCTAACGGCGGTATCCGTAACACTTTCGAAGCTCGTGGTTACACTGCTTGGGATCCTTCTTCTCCAGCTTTCATTATGGAAAACCCAGCTGGCAAAACACTTTGTATTCCAACAGTATTTGTTGCCTATACAGGTGAAGCATTAGATTACAAAGCTCCTTTATTAAAAGCCTTATCAGCTATTGATAAAGCTGCTGTTGAGGTTTGCCAATATTTCGACAAAGGCGTATCTAAAGTAAATGCTTCTTTAGGTATCGAACAAGAATATTTCCTAGTAGACTTAGCGTTGTTTAACGCTCGTCCAGATTTAGTATTAACTGGCCGTGCTTTATTTGGACACATGTCTGCTAAAGGACAACAATTAGAAGACCACTACTTTGGTTCTATTCCAGAGCGTGTGTTTGCTTACATGGTTGATTTCGAGAACGAAGCAATCAAATTAGGCATTCCTTTGAAAACTCGTCACAACGAGGTAGCACCTTCTCAATTTGAGTGCGCTCCTATTTACGAAGAAATCAACTTAGCCATTGACCACAACCAATTGTTGATGGACGTAATGGAAAAAGTTGCTCGTCGTCATAACTTCAAAGTGTTATTGCACGAAAAACCATATGCTGGCATCAACGGTTCTGGTAAGCACAATAACTGGTCGTTAATTACTGATACTGGTAAAAACTTATTGGCACCAGGTAAAACGCCTAAAAACAACTTAATGTTCCTAACCTTCTTTGTAAACACCATCAAAGCAGTTCACGAGCATGCTGATTTATTGAGAGCAAGTATTGCTTCTGTAAGCAACGATCACCGTTTAGGTGCTAACGAAGCTCCGCCAGCAATCATTTCTATCTTCTTAGGTCAACAATTAGACGAGATTTTAGAAGAAATTGAGCACTCTCGTTTAAGCAAAAAATTAAAAGAAGACAACTCATTATGGTTAGGCATCCCTAAAATTCCTCAAATTTTATTGGACAACACCGACCGTAACCGTACTTCTCCTTTCGCCTTCACTGGTAATAAATTCGAATTAAGAGCTGTAGGTTCTACCGCTAACTCTTCTGCTCCAATGACCGTATTAAATGCGATTGTTGCAGATCAGTTAACTAAATTCAAGGTAGACGTTGATAAGTTGATCAAAAAAGGTGACAAAAAAGATGTTGCTTTAATGACGGTAATCAAACGTTACATCAAAGAATCTAAAGCCATCCGTTTTGAAGGTAATGGATATAGCGATGAATGGGCTCAAGAAGCAGAAAAACGTGGTTTATCAAATATTAAAACTACGCCAAAAGCACTTGACGCTTACGTTAGTGAAAAAACTACTGAGCTTTTCACTAAAACAAATGTTTTCAGCGAACGCGAATTGCACGCTCGTCACGAAATTTTGTTAGAGAACTTCTACAAAAAACTACAAATTGAAGCACGCGTATTTGGCGATGTAACTAATAGCCAAATTATTCCAGCGGTAATTGCTTACCAAAATACTTTAATCGAGAATGCTAAAGGCTTAAAAGAGCTTGGCTTAAGCAAAGAATCAATGGCTACACCATTAGCAATTATCGATAAAATCTCTAGCCACTTATCTATCGTTAAAAACAGCGTAGACACCATGCTAGAAGACCGTAAGCTAGTAAACAAAATCGAGGATACTCGCGAAAAAGCAATTGGTTACGATGAGAAGGTAAAATCTCACTTCGACACTATCCGTTACCATGTTGACAAACTTGAACAAATTGTTGACGATAGCGTTTGGCCATTGCCTAAATTCAGAGAATTGTTATTCTTAAAATAAGCAGCAAATTTTCTTTTTATAATATAGGTGCAGAGTCCAACTTTGCACCTTTTTTGTTTTACACGACTTTGTCATGCTGAGCCTATCGGAGCACCTTTTAATTTCATAAGCAACCTTCTTTACATATTCCGAAAAGCAAAACACTGCAACAATCAACATCAGCCCTTCTTTCCGCTATATTCCCGATAAAATCGGAAGATGCCGCTACAATAAGGTTTATTTTACAAAAACCTCTACTACTATTAATGCAATAAACCAATGCCTAAAAAATATGTCACCCTTTCAGGGTTAACCTCTAAAACGTCATCATTATTCTATAAATATTTCACCACTTCGTGGTTATTTAAAAACAAAAACATTCAAACTTTTCCACCTTACAACATCCAAAACCCAAAATCCTAGCCCCTCACCCTTCCTCAACATTCAAACTTTCCTAACCTTACAACATTTCAACCTACAACATCCAAAACCCTAAATCCTAGCCCCTCACCCTTCCTCAACATTCGAACTTTCCTAACCTTACAACATTTCAACCTACAACATCCAAAACCCTAAATCCTAGCCCCTCACCCTTCCTCAACATTCAAAACTTTCCCACCTTACAACATTTCAACCTACAACATCCAAAACCCGAAACCACAACCCCTCACTTATTACAGCATTTTACTCCCTCAACAATCTAACAATTCAACCATCTAAACAATTAACTCCCCAACAATTCGACCATTTAACCATTTAACCTTCCACCTTAAAAAATAAGCTCGATTCGAGGTAATTTCTTTACGCTTTCAGCTTTATGCTTTCGGCTTAAAAAGCTATCTTTGCAGCAATTATGAGCGACAATAGGTACAACCAGCGTGGCGTATCAGCATCTAAAGAAGATGTACACGCAGCCATCAAAAACATCGACAAAGGCATATTCCCTAAAGCATTCTGCAAAATCATTCCTGATATATTGGGGAACGACGAAGCGTATTGCAATATCATGCATGCTGATGGCGCTGGAACAAAGTCCTCTTTAGCTTACACCTACTGGAAAGAAACTGGCGACATTTCTGTCTGGAAAGGAATTGCACAAGATGCTATCATCATGAATATTGATGACTTAATCTGCGTAGGTGCTACCGACCAAATCCTATTATCATCAACCATTGGCCGTAATAAAAATTTGGTACCAGGCGAAGTCATTGCTGCTATTATTAACGGTACTGAAGAAATTTTAGCTGAACTAAGAAATTTAGGTATTTCTATTTACTCAACAGGCGGCGAAACTGCCGACGTGGGCGACTTAGTCCGCACCATCATTGTCGATTCTACAGTAACTTGTCGCATGAAACGTGACGAGGTCATCAGCAACGACAATATCAAGGCAGGAAATGTAGTGGTGGGTTTGGCTTCTTATGGCAAAGCTACTTACGAAAGTGAATACAATGGCGGAATGGGTTCTAATGGGCTAACTTCTGCTCGTCACGATGTCTTTGAAAAATCTATAGCCACTAAATACCCTGAAAGTTTTGACCCAGGTGTTCCTTTTGACTTAGTTTTTTCAGGCGGTAAACAACTTACTGATGAAGTACAAATTAGCGATACAGAAAGCGTAACAGCTGGCAAACTGGTATTATCCCCTACCCGCACTTATGCTCCTGTCATCAAGCAAATATTAGATAAATATCGCAAGCAAATAGACGGGATTGTACACTGCAGTGGCGGAGCACAAACCAAAGTGCTTCATTTTGTAAATGACGATGTACACGTAATCAAAGACAATTTATTTCCAATTCCTCCACTTTTCAAATTGATTCAAGAACAATCCGGCACTGATTGGAAGGAAATGTACAAGGTATTTAACATGGGACACCGCATGGAGCTTTATGTACCTGCCGAAATTGCAGAAGATATTATTGCTATTTCTAAAAGCTTTAACATCGATGCACAAATCATTGGTCGTGTAGAAAGTAGTGAGCAAAAACAAGTAACGATAAAAAGCGAATTCGGCGAGTTTGTTTATAACTAGTTTTGGACACCCTGTCATCCAGAGCGAAGCGAAGGATCTCTTCAACGTTCTCTTCAATGCTCTCTCTGAGATTCCTCACTGCATTCGGAATGACAGGTAACACTAGAAATAGCAAAAGCCTTACCCATTTCCGTCATCTTTCTCCGGAACGTTCGGGAGAAAGATGACGCAACCTAACTTAACTTCTTCTTAAATACATCAATGGTACGCTGCCAAGCTAGTTTAGCGGCAGCTTCATTATATCTAGTTGGCGAAGTGTCGTTATTAAAGGCATGGTTTACACCTTCATAAACATATAGTTGGTAATTAATCTTATTGGCCTTTAACGCCTCCTCATAAGCGGGAATACCTGCATTAATACGTTCATCTAAACCACCATAATGCAATAACAAACTAGCTTTAATATTTGGCACTTCTTCCGCCTTTACCTGCGAACCATAATAAGCTACGGCAGCATTCAATTGTGGGTCATTTACAGCTAGCTTATTGGCCATACCTCCGCCCCAACAAAAGCCTACACACCCAGTTTTACCATTTCCCAGCGGATGGGCTCTTAAAAAGGCCAAGGCTTTTAAATAGTTCTGTAAGTTCTTTTCTGCATCCAGCTTGCCTATCAACTCCCTTCCTTTGTTTTCATCTTCTGGAGTACCACCAAATGCGGTTAAGGCATCAACACCCAATGCCAAAAAACCAGCCATTGCTACACGTTTGGTCACGTCTTTAATATGAGGTGTTAAACCTCTGTTTTCATGGATAATCACTACAGCACCCAACTTCTTTTTATTGCTCTTAGGCATCGCAAAAAGCCCAGCCATATCACCATCAGCACCAGGGAAGGTGATCTCTTCACTAAACACCTCATCGTCATTCACGGTAGCTGCTGCTGCATAGTTACTTTCCAAGGCTGGCAAAACGGTTAAAGCCAAAGCGGTGCTACCCGTTAAAATGGCCAGCTTCTTCATAAATTCTTTACGGCTAATATGACTGTGGGTGTACGAATCGTACAAATTGATAATCTTCTGATCCATGGTACAGGGCTTAAGTATGATGTAATTTAGCCAATCCACCAAAAATCCCCAAGTTCCAAGCCAAGGATTTCACTTTTGTATTGTGTATTTTACAAGATGTATTCAGCCCACCTCTCAGCCATCAATTGAAAACATGATTTTATAAAACAAAAAATCCCCAAACTTTCGCTTGGGGATTTAATAAAAGATAAGAACTACTGCTATTAGTTAAAGTTATAACGAATACCGAATTGCATATAGTAAGTAGACGCAATTGATTGAGTTGTTCCAAAGGTATCTTTCGGAAGTTGCCCGTTAACTAAAGGCAATCTAAAGATTGGTTTTGTTGTATTATTAACAAGAGATTGGTTTTGAGGTTGCAAAATTGGTGCTGCATTAACAAAGTTAAACGCTCCCCAATCCTTATTTAACAAGTTACCGAAGTTAAATATATCAGCGAAGAACTGTACTGAATTTTTTGCAGAACCTACATTTCTAAACACTTCTTGCACTACTCTCAAATCTACTTGATTTCTCCAAGGAAGAACACCACCATTACGTTCAGCATATTGGCCTTTACGTCCTTTCAAATATTTATCTTGGTTGATGTAAGCTAAAAATGCCGCTTCTTGTTGAGTATTTGTATATGTTACGCCACCTGTTGTAAAGGTCTGGAACATACCAGCAATTTCACTGTCTCTTGGTATATATATCAAGTCATTTGACTGGCCGTCTCTGTTAAAGTCAGTTGAATAGGTATAAGAAAAACGACCTTGTTGAGCTCCTTCATAAAAAACAGAAATCGTAGTAGCTAGATTTTTGAAATACTCCTTTTTAAACGAAACAGAAGCAATCACGCGATCTGGATTTAAGTTACTAGAATAACTTAAACTCGGGGTGTTAGCAGAGTAAGAAGTTTGAGGAAGTGACCATAAGTTTTGTATTTGGTCTCCCGATTGGTCACCATAGTTACGTTGATCTGTTTTGGTATAAGCAACCATAGCAGATAAACCATGGCTAAATTGTTTAGACAATTGAGCAGTTACCGACCAGTTATATCCTCCTTTTGCATTACCAATTTTAATTACGTTAAAACCAGCATTATTAGTTGCTGTGGGAGTAGTTGTTACTTGACCAGCTTGAGTTAAAGAAACAATCTGTCTAGCATAAACTTGAGCACTTGCGTTTGTAGTCGTAGCGTCTGCAGGGTACATAGGTCTGTTATCCCCATAACCACTAATATTTAAAGCAGTAGGATCTTTCAAGTTTAAGTTGGTTGCAAATGCTACTCTTAAATCACGTGTATAAATACCTTCTAAAGTACCAACAATTCCCCAAGGTAATTTAGCATCAACAGCTAAACTTGATTTCCAAGCTTGAGGTAATTTTAAATCTGAAGACATTACGCTAATACTTCCTGGAATTGAAGTTCCTGCAGCACCTTTTGGCCCGATTAAATTTGGAGCTATGCTAGGATTAAAAAATGGCGTAGAAGCACCAGAGTACGTTTGTGTAAACTGCAACATACCTGCATCGCCTGATTGAGATACAAGCCATACATAAGGAATACGACCGGTAAATATACCTGTACCTCCTCTAACTTGGACAGATCTATCTCCATTAACATCCCAATTAAAGCCAAATCTAGGAGAGATTGAAATATTATTTTTCGGAAGCGCTCCTGTATTAACTTTTTCTCCTCCTTGGAAAGCCAAAGCAGCAACCATAGGATGAGTTTTGATTTCCTCTACTTGAGGGAATCTAGCTTGCTCAAATCTCAATCCACCTGTTAACTTCAACCTATCAGAAACAGTAAATTCGTCTTGCAAATATGCAGAGTACTGTTGAAACTGAAAGCTCGGATAAGCTTGAGAACCGTCAGCATTCAAAGAATAAGTTACTGAGTATTGTGCTGGACGTGCTCCACTCACAAAATCCGACCAAGATCTAAATGAGTAAAACCCAGTACCAAAACGTTGAAAACCATTTTTAGTTGTGCTAAACTCTGCTTGCAAACCTAAAAGCAGGTTATGCTTACCTAAAATAGCCGTTAGCTCATCACTGTAAGTATAAGTTTTAACATCTCTTAAATTTCCATAAGTAAATGGCTCATAACCAAATGTAGTTAAAATAGAACCAATGTTTGAACTAGTAACGTTACCATCAGAAATATCAACCAATGGGAAAGGATCACTATCAGTAGTTCTCGGATCATTTTGGTGAGCATAAGCAAATCTTAAGGTGTTTGATACTTTGCTACCAAATGAAGAGTTCAACTCTGCTGTACCTGCATATAAATTAGCAGCTTGATAATAGTTAGAGTTTGAAAAGTTAAGCGCAGTAATTGCAGACCTATTCGCAGCATACGAATATGGCGTAGCAACCCCCGAACCAGTAGTTGAACTACTCAAGAACGCAGGGCTTTTACTTTCAACTTGATTATAACGTACATTAAATCTGTGGTTTTTACTAATATTCCAATCTAAACGTGCAAATAATTTATCATTGTTACTAATAAATTTATAACCTTGATATTCACCTGGATCATAACCATAATTGCTCATCAAAAAAGACTTCACTCCATCTAGAAAGCTAGCAGTAGGCCTAGCAACTGTACTAGGAGTACCTGCCACTCCGTAAGGAAGTTGAGGCGTTGACGCAGTTCTAGCAGTACCCGGAGCAGTTGTTTTTTTGAACTCGCCGTTCACGAAGAAAAACAATTTATTTTTGATGATTGGACCTCCCAAGCTAAAACCGTAGTTTTTCTCATCTAAATCTTGAATTGAGGAAACAGGAATGGTATAATTTCCAATTTTTCTACCTTGCTGATCTTCAGTTCTCATGGTGTAAAAAGCACTTCCAGAAAAATTATTTGTTCCTGATCTTGTTACTGCACTTACAGATCCACCAGTAAAACCTGTTTGACGAACATCAAAAGGAGTTACATTGATTGAAATCTGCTCCAATGCGTCAATAGAAATAGGAGATCCATTCGCAGGAATATTTTGTCCAATACCAAATTGGTTGTTAAAGTTAGCACCATCTACAGTAAAGTTGTTTGATCTATAATTACCCCCACCAATTGAAGTACCATTTGCTTGTGGGGTTAATCTAGTGATATCATTTACACTACGAGTAATGGTTGGCAAATTTTGGATTTGTTGTTTAGATACAACTGTATTAGCTCCATTTTTGCTTGAATTAAGAATCGGATTTACAGCACCACCAACAATTTTTACTTCTGCAAGTGTTGAACTATTATCCTCTAAAGTTACGTTTAATATAAAAGGCTCACCCAACTTAACGTATACATCTTCTACTTTCTTTGTTTTGTATCCAACAAAGCTAATTTCAACTACATAAGGGCCACCTACACGCATATTACCAATGTTATAGCGCCCCGAATTATTAGTAATCACCGTATATACGGTCCCAGTTGGCGTATGCGTTGCCTTAACGCTTGCTCCTGGCAGAGTCTCTTTAGAGTCCCTTATTGTACCGCTCATTGATGAAGTAGTTATTTGCGCATTAGCTACATTCCCCAATGCAACTACCACAAGAATAACGGCTACAATTTTTAATAGTAAAGATTTTTTCATGCTCTTTCTAATGAATTTTTAATTGTTTTGTTAAGATATGTTAAAAATACCGCCACAAATCTAGACATTAATTTGTGCTCCCAAAGTATTCTTAATGTGAATAAATTGTTAAGTCTGCCAAAACTTTTCCACACTTAACATACAATACATACTACGTAAAGTGGTATATACGAACAGATTAAATGATAATTTAACAATATTTTAAACTCAGCATTACCAATCTTTCATTAACGCTATTTATTTATTACAATAACCTTACTACAGCATACGATGGTTTAATCAACATTTTTTTTAATTTTGGCAGCAAATTATTACGTTAATTTCCTTTTAAAAAGAATATGAACTACGATTTAATTGTTATAGGTAGCGGTCCAGGCGGATATGTTACTGCCATCAGAGCTTCTCAATTAGGTTTCAAAACCGCTATTGTAGAACGCGAGTCATTGGGTGGAATTTGCCTTAACTGGGGCTGTATCCCAACCAAAGCCTTATTAAAAAGTGCACAAGTTTTCGAATATATCAACCATGCTGCTGATTACGGGATTACCACTTCAGAAGCTAAAGCTGATTTCGAAGCAGTAGTTAAACGTAGCCGCGGCGTTGCCGATGGCATGAGCAAAGGCGTTCAATTCTTGATGAAGAAAAACAAGATTGACGTAATTATGGGCACTGGAAAAGTAAAACCAGGCAACAAAGTAGAAGTTAAAGGAGCCGACGGTTCTCAAAAAGAACTTAGTGCTAAAAATATCGTGATTGCTACAGGTGCACGCTCAAGAGAGTTGCCTAATTTAAAGCAAGACGGCAAAAAAGTAATTGGTTACCGCCAAGCAATGGTATTGCCACAACAACCAAAATCAATGGTGGTAGTGGGTTCTGGTGCTATCGGTGTTGAGTTTGCTTATTTCTATGCTACCATGGGAACCAAAGTAACCATTGTAGAGTTTATGGAGAACATTGTTCCTGTAGAAGACGAGGACGTATCAAAACAATTGTTACGTAGCTTGAAAAAAACAGGCATCGAAATCATGACTTCTTCAAGTGTTGAATCGGTTGATACTAGTGGTGAAGGCTGTAAAGTACAAGTTAAAACCGCTAGCGGTATGCAAACTATCGAATGCGACATCGTTCTTTCGGCAGCTGGCGTAGTAGCTAACATCGAAAACATCGGTTTAGAAGAAGTAGGCATCAAAACTGATAAAGGTAAAATTGTAGTTGACGAATATTACAACACTTCAGTAAAAGGATATTATGCGATTGGCGACGTGGTTCCTGGTCAAGCATTAGCACACGTAGCTTCTGCAGAAGGTATTCTTTGCGTAGAGAAACTAGCTGGAATGCATGTTGAGCCATTAGACTACAACAACATTCCAGGATGTACTTACTGCTCACCAGAAATTGCTTCAGTAGGTTATACCGAAAAAGCAGCTAAAGCAGCTGGATACGAGTTGAAAATTGGTAAATTCCCATTCTCAGCTTCTGGTAAAGCAAGTGCCGCAGGTGCAAAAGATGGTTTCGTTAAATTAATTTTCGATGCTAAATACGGCGAATTGTTAGGTGCTCACATGATTGGTGCCAACGTAACCGAAATGATTGCTGAAATTGTAGTAGCCCGTAAATTGGAAACTACTGGACACGAAATGATTAAATCAGTACACCCTCACCCAACCATGAGCGAGGCGATAATGGAAGCGGCAGCAGACGCATACGGAGAAGTAATCCACTTGTAAGCTAAAGCATTTCAATAAAACATAGCCCTATCGATTAAAATCGATAGGGTTTTTTGTTTATTTTAGGTCAGTTTGTTTCCAAAACTTAGTCGATAAACCATAAACCTTATACCTTTACAACATGAAACTCTACACTATAAATACAGGAAATTTTAAATTAGATGGCGGTGCCATGTTTGGCGTAGTACCTAAATCTATTTGGCAAAAAACCAACCCTGCCGACGAGAACAATATGTGTTCATGGGCCATGAGATGCCTACTTATTGAAGATGGCGGTAGATTGATTTTAGTAGACAACGGCTTAGGCAATAAACAGGATGAAAAATTCTTTGGCCATTATTATCTTCATGGCGATGATACCTTAGATAAATCTTTAGCGGCACAGGGCTTCCATAGAGATGATATTACCGACGTTTTTTTAACGCACCTACATTTTGACCATTGCGGTGGTTCTATTGAAAGACAAGGTGATAAATTAGTACCCGCTTTCAAAAATGCAGTGTATTGGAGCAATCAACAACATTGGGATTGGGCTGTTACCCCCAATGCGAGGGAAAAAGCTTCTTTTTTAAAGGAAAACATCCTCCCTATCCAAGAAAGTGGCCAACTTAACTTTATTCCTACGCAAAACAATGTTCACTTTCACGACGGCATTAATATCCGTTTTGCATACGGACATACGGATGCGATGATGTTGCCGCAACTCCAATACAAGGATAAAACCATTGTTTACATGGCCGACCTGCTTCCATCTACAGGACATATCCCACTTCCGTATGTGATGTCGTATGATATGTTTCCGCTGCAAACCCTTGAAGAAAAGAAAGCATTTTTAGAGGAAGCGGCCACCAACGATTACATTTTATATTTAGAACACGACCCTGTAAATGAATGCTGCACAGTACAACAAACAGAAAAAGGAATTCGCTTAAAGGATACCTTTTCACTTACAGACATTTTATAAAAAATAACGATACGCTCTTGTTATCGTCAAATGAAACAATTTTATTTTTATCTCGTCATTTTAGCTGTCCTTACTTTTGGATGCAATGGCGTAGAATTTAGTCCTAACCAAAAATTTAGGGACGGCACACCACAAAATGTAAACAATACCGAAATAGCCAAGCTACAGCAAAAAACTGCCGGAACAAGGATTAGAATTGCGGTTTCTAGCGATACACAGCGGATGTACAAAGAGGCACAACTTTTTGTAGATCATGTAAACGCAAGAAATGACGTTGATTTTGTCATCTTAAATGGTGACATCTCCGATTTCGGACAGTTACTTGAATTTGAGGGTATATACAGCATCTATTCAAAGCTGAAAGTTCCTTTTATCTCTATAGTGGGCAATCACGATTTGGTGGCAAATGGTCCTTATATCTTTAGAAGGATATTTGGGGAATTTAATTTCACTTTTAACTATGGCCCAATAAAGTTTGTATGCTTTGATTCAAACAGCCGTGAATACAACTTTAATGGTGCAGTTCCTGATATTGAATGGTTAAAAGCTAATTTCAAACTTGATGCGGGCACTTCCAATATTATTGCTTTTTCGCATGTCCCACCAAACGACGCCGATTTCGACCCCAAACTTAGGCCTGTTTACGAGCAATTGGCCAATAGCACACCAGGCTTTTTAGCCTCATTTCATGCCCATCAACATCAGCCCGACAAAACATATAAGCCGACCGACAACAGTGTACCTTTTATCATCACCAATGCAGTACTTAAAAGAGCCTACACTATTCTAGATATTTCCAATGGACAAATTGAAACCACTCCTATTAATTTTTAACGCCTTTTTTATTACATCCTTAAGTTTCGGACAAAGCAAAATACTCAAAGCCTTAACTCCTGACTTTATCAACCTACAATATGGAGGCAGCATTGGATATGTAAGTACTGGCGTGGGCTATCATTTCTTTGGAGAAAAGACCTCGTTAAGTTTCAATTATGGATTTGTCCCTTCAAGTAAAGGCGGTCCTTTGAATATCCTCACTCCCAAATTCGACTACAAGCCATTCAACATTCATTTTGGTAACTATATAGTATGGAAACCCATTAACCCTGGACTATTTATTTCTTATACCCTAGGCCGTGATTTTGATAAAAAATTTGATCCAAAACAATATCCAGATGGCTACTATTGGTGGTCAACCGCTTTAAAAATACATTTGGGCTTTAGCACAGAAGTAAAGATTTTAGGAAGTCAGAAATCTGCGTTTAAAGCAGTAAGTCTTTATGCAGAAACGAATACCAACGACCTTTACCTCATAAGTTGGTTCGAAAACCGCACCACAACCCCTATTAGCAGAATATTTTCGATGGGCTATGGCGTACGACTACACCTATAAGACACCATTTATCTTTTCGTCACAAAGGTGCTGCTCAACCTATATGGTCATCTTATTTTCCTCTTCTATATGCATTCCTCTTTTAAATGCAATATACATGACGTAGAAAAAGATAGCCACAACAATATACCAGTCAAAAGCTCCCGGATATTTGAAGATGATGCCTTCTGATGAAAATGTCAGAACAAATACTAAATAGATTACTAAAGCTACAACCACAGGCACTAAACAAGAAATAAAGATTGCCATTGAAATATTTCTAAGCCTATTAACATTCTTTAAATTGAACGTCTCATTTCGAGCTATCGCAAGCAAAAACATAAAAAAATTACGAATAGCATACAACTGTAATAAGACAAAAAACAAAAACAATAAAACTCCTATAACCTGCATCGTCCATTTCCAAAAAGAAGACTTCAAAGGAATATATATTTCATTTTCCTCAGGTGAATATTTATACCCCATTTTTTTCTGCTGATAAACAAACCGGGTAAAATCTTTTTCTTTTTCCCCTTTCATTGTCAACAAATACCCAGCCCCATTCTTGGTGTAATAACCTAAGTACCTAGGACCCACGTCATCACATAAGTCTAAATTTACAGCTGACAAATAAATACAATCTTCCTCAAAAACTTTTTCCATTTTTTTTGACATATAGGTAAGTTCACCTATCCCAACACCTATAAATCCAAATGTAAATCCCGAATAAGATGACCTGCCAGTTACGCAGCTATCCTTTTCTATCTTAAGACTATCTAATGTTTTCTTTACAAGCTGTATCTCTTCATTTAATGTATCTATTTTGTTTTTCTCTATACGATATGCACCTTCAAAATACCTGGGGCTAGAATAGTAATTAAAAAGGTTCATTTTATAAAATAGCATCACTAAGATTACGATAACACCGACAATAGTGATATTCTTTTCATTTCGTTTACTTTTCTTCATATAGTAAAATTTAATCCTCAGGTTCAATATTCAAATAAAACTCAAAGAATTGCTCATTTGTATTAATTACATTCACTTGGATTCCTCTCTAATTGTAGACAACTTTAGACACTTCTACTCAACTTGTCACTTATCAAAATAATCCGACTGCCATTATATTGACATTTTTTCACATCAAAGACAAAAATCTCTCGGTAAAACTAAACATTTATTTTTAAATAACAACACATTTTTATTGTATATCAATAAAAATGTGTTAAAAATCAAAAACAACACTTCGATACACCCTACTCAATTTGGAATGATTTTTGTAGTAAAGAAATCGTTCAAAAATACGTGACAAAACGTAACATTTTCAGTAATTTAACTTTCAGATATGCATAAAAAAACACTACTTTTGCAGTTCTGAAAAACAAAACGAGGATCAAAACACATAGATGAGACAACTCAAAATAACCCAATCCATTACCAACCGCGAAAGTCAATCATTAGACAAATACTTGCATGAGATTGGAAAAGTAGATTTAATTACCGCAGAAGAAGAAGTAATTTTAGCCCGTAAGATTCGTGAGGGAGATCAAGCCGCTCTTGAAAGACTAACCAAAACCAACCTCCGTTTTGTGGTTTCGGTAGCTAAACAATATCAAAATCAAGGTTTAACGCTTGGTGATTTAATCAACGAAGGTAACTTAGGCTTAATTAAAGCGGCAAAACGTTTTGATGAAACCAAAGGTTTTAAATTCATTTCATACGCAGTATGGTGGATTCGTCAATCAATTTTGCAGGCAATTGCCGAGCAAAGCCGTATTGTACGTTTACCTTTAAACCAAGTAGGTTCATTAAGCAAAATCAGTAAAGCCTTTTCTAAATTAGAGCAGGAATACGAACGTGAACCTTCTCCAGAAGAATTGGCAGATATTTTAGAAACTACGGTTGATAAAATTTCAGATACTTTAAGCAACTCTGGTCGTCACGTTTCAATGGACGCACCATTTGTTCAAGGCGAAGAAAACACACTTCTTGATGTATTAGAAAACCACGAACCTAATACCGATAGCAATTTGATCAACGAATCACTTTCGGAAGAAATTAAGCGTTCGTTATCTACACTTACAGAAAGAGAACGTGAGATTATCGTGTTATTTTTCGGTTTGAGCACTAATCATCCACTTTCATTAGAAGAAATTGGGGAGAAGTTCAACTTGACACGTGAACGTGTACGTCAAATCAAGGACAAAGCATTACAACGTCTACGTCACACTTCAAGAAGCAAAATCTTGAAATCATACTTAGGTTAACACCACACATAGTGTATTTTTAACACACTATAAAACAATACTTTACAAGAAAATAAAAGCGAAAAAGATTGGGAAAGCACCCAATCTTTTTTACTTTTGCGGCATTTCTAACCAAAATAATTTCTTGTATGTCTAATAAATATCAATCAGAGTTTCAAAACTGGATTGAAAAAGAAAAAAAAGCACTTGAGTTAATTAAGTGTGTAGGCCATTTATGGTTCGATAGGTCTATTGAACTTGTACTTTTCCGCAAGCCCCTATTTGATGTTGGCAGTAGCGAAATCCTTGCCTATCATCAGTACGCCAAAGAAATTAGTGGGAAAGATATTTCTATCTATGAAACCCTAGAGCTTGCCAATACCATTGCAAAATCTAGTATCGCCCCTTCTCGTATTGATATTGGCAGATTAGCTTCTGAATGGCTTGACCAGAGCAACAACCAATCATCTATGCATGATTTCATCATCAGCAAACTGGGAAGCCACATTGGTAAAGACAAAATCAATTTAAAGCCAAAAGACGTTGTTTTGTATGGCTTTGGACGTATCGGGCGTATTGCCGCCAGAGAATTGATTGTACAAGCTGGTAAAGGCGAGCAATTACGTTTAAGAGCCATTGTTACCCGCAGCTATAGTGATGAGGAATTGACCAAGCGTGCTGAATTATTACGTACCGACTCGATACACGGTCCATTTAGCGGAACCATTGTAGAAGACCATGAAAATAGAGCAATTATTGTAAATGGGCAAACCATCTATTTAATTGAGGTGAAAAACCCTGAAGATGCCGATTACACCCAATATGGCATTAATGATGCTCTAGTAATTGATAATACAGGGGTTTTTCGTGACAGAGAAGGCCTGGGCAGACACTTAAAAGCCAAAGGAGTAAGTAAAGTATTGCTAACTGCTCCTGCTAAAGGCGATATCCCAAATATCGTGACAGGCATTAACGATGCTGACTTTGACTTTAACGAAGAAACCATTTTTTCAAATGCTTCTTGCACCACAAATGCTATTATCCCTGTATTAAAAATAGTAGAGGACAACTTCGGGATAGAAAAAGGTCATATTGAAACGGTACACTCGTACACCAATGACCAAAACCTATTAGACAACTATCACAAAAAATATCGCAGAGGTCGTTCAGCAGCCTTAAATTTGGTGATTACCGAAACTGGCGCCGACAAGGCCGTTGCTAAAGTTTTACCTCAATTAGCTGGCAAATTAACGGGAAATGCTGTTCGTGTACCTACGCCTAATGTTTCGCTAGCTATTTTAAATCTTTCGTTAAACCAAGAGGTAAACAAAGATCAAGTGGAAAGTGTATTGAAACAAGCTTCTCTTTTTGGAGATTTATCTGAACAACTGGAATACTCTGTTTCAAATGAGCTGGTAAGTACCGATTTAATTGGGAACAGTCATGCTTCTATTGTAGACGGCCCTGCGACCATCATTTCAAAAGATGGCAAATCTTTGGTATTGTACGCGTGGTACGATAACGAATATGGCTACACTCGTCAGGTAATCCGTTTAGCCAAGAAAATTGCTGGCGTAGTAAGGCTTACTTATTATTAGTCATTTAACCAAACAAACTACTATATTGTGGCACATTCCTCAACGGGTGTGCCCTTTTTATTTTTGTACACGTTAAAGCTCAATGAGTATCATGACTAAACTCCCCATTTATCAAGTAGATGCCTTCACTGATCAGCTATTTGGAGGCAATCCAGCCGCGGTAGTTCCATTAAATCAATGGATATCTGCTAGTGAGATGCAAAAAATCGCTGCTGAAAACAATATCTCCGAAACAGCTTTCTTTATTCCGCAGGGTGACCATTATGAACTACGCTGGTTCACACCAACTTTTGAAATAGATTTATGCGGTCATGCCACTTTAGCTACGGCCCATATCCTATTTACAGAACTCAACTATACAAAAGATGAAATCCATTTTCATACTTTAAAAGCTGGAACTTTAACTGTTACCAGAAAGGATGGCTTGTACACCCTGGATTTCCCAGCTAGGCCTGTTACAGCACATGAAGTTCCTGATGCACTCATTGAGGCCATTGGCAGTAAAAAGCCCGTAGAAGTATGGAGAGCGAGAGACATTATGTTGGTGTATGAAAATGAAGAGGACATTAAGCATTTAAAACCTGATTTCTCCGCTTTGGCGAAAATTGACAAAGATGGCGTGATTGTTACCGCAAGAGGTAATGATTGTGACTTTGTTTCGCGTTTTTTTATCCCTGAAGCAGGTATTAACGAAGATCCGGTAACGGGATCTACACATTGCAACCTTATTCCCTACTGGGCCGAAAAATTGGGTAAAAACAATTTACATGCCTTTCAAATCTCAGAAAGGAAAGGCGAATTGTGGTGTGAGTTAAAGGGAGATCGCGTATTGATGAGTGGCAACGTCGTAACTTACCTTAAAGGAGAAATATATATTTAAAAATACGAGGCAGCTAGAAAATATATTCCCAGCTGCCCCGATTTAAATTATTTTAGAAATTAAAAATCTGCTGGCTTAGGTTTATTAGCCACAATACCTTCAATCTCGGCCAATACTTCTTCCGTTAATAAAGGTAGTACCTCCAACACCTGAAGGTTTTCCTGTAATTGAGGTACCTTAGAAGCACCCAAAATCACTGTACTCACATTTGGATTTTTCAAGCACCAGGCAATAGATAATTTCGCTAAAGGAATTCCCAGTTGATCGGCAAGTTGTTGCAGCTTCTCCGCTTTCTCCATTCTATCAGCTGCCAAAGTTCTATCTTTAAGCCACTCCAAACCTGCCATTCCCAATCGGGTACCTTCTACCCCACTATTGGTATATTTTCCAGATAAAATACCCGAAGCTAATGGCGACCAAATGGTTGTACCTAAACCATGGTTATTAAATAAATGCAAAAATTCTTTCTCTAGTTTATTGCGCTCAAACAAATTGTATTGCGGTTGCTCCATGGTAGGCCCAATAAGATTGTACTGTTTGGCAATGGCAATGGCTTCCATGATCTCAGCTGCGCTCCATTCAGAGGTCCCCCAGTACAAAATTTTACCTTGCTGTAAAAGCGTATTCATGGCCCAAACAGTTTCTTCAATCGGCGTATTTTTATCAGGACGATGGCAAAAATACAAATCCAGGTAATCTACCTGCAAACGCTTCAACGCTGCATTACAAGCTTCAATAACATGTTTACGAGACAAACCTACTCGGTTGGCCCCTTTGTTCTCCGTTCCAAAAAAAACCTTGCTAGAAACCACGAATGATTCGCGTTCCCAGCCTTTGTTTTTAAGGATGTTTCCCATTACAATTTCCGATTTCCCTTCGGCATAGCCTTCTGCATTGTCAAAAAAATTGACACCTGCATCATAAGCAACACCCATCAGTTCATCAGCTACTTTATCGCTAATTTGGTTGCCAAAAGTTAACCAGCTACCAAATGAAAGGGCACTTACTTGCAGCCCTGATTTTCCTAGTCTTCTATATTCCATTATATGAAAATTTGATAAAGCAATTTAGAAAGTTATTGGCAGAGCGCAACTCACCTCCTAATCATTTTACAAAAACAAAACTTTTTTGTTAGATATTCATAACTTTAAGCTTCAAAGAAAATTTATGAAAAGATTATTATTGATCATACCGCTGGCGCTTCAATTAGGCTGTGGCTCGGTGAAGGAAGCAAAAACGGTAAACAGTCAGCTGTTAAAGGATGTAGAAATTTTATCATCTGATGAGTATGAGGGACGTAAATCAGGTACAAAAGGTAGTGAGATGTCAAGAGCCTATCTGACCAAACGCTTAAAAGAAATTGGGGTAGCTCCTCTTCCATCATTAGGTTCCTACGAGCAAAATTTCGAAATCAAAGGAAGAAACAGCGTGACCAAAGGAGTTAATCTAGTTTCATATATAAAAGGCAAAACAGATGATGTTATTGTAATTTCTGCGCACTACGACCATATTGGTGTCATCAAAAATGAAGTTTACAATGGTGCCGATGATAATGCTTCTGGAGTTGGAGCGCTATTGAGCTTTGCTAAATACTTTAAAGAGCACCAGCCTAACAACACTTTGGTGTTTGCATTATTTGACGCCGAAGAAATGGGACTCCAAGGAGCAAAAGCTTTTGTAGCCAACCCTCCTGTAGCATTAGAAAAAATCAAACTGAATATCAACATGGATATGATCAGCCATAATGATAAAGGTGAATTATATGCCGTTGGAACTTTTAAGTACCCTCAGTTAAAGAAATATTTGATTACCACTAATCCTAATATCAAACTATTGTTAGGCCACGATGACCCTAAACTTGGCCATGATGATTGGACCAACCAAAGTGATCAAGGTGCTTTTAATGCCAAAAACATCCCATTCATCTATTTTGGTGTTGAAGACCATGCCGACTACCACAAAGCAACAGATGAATTTAAAAATATTAATAAAGAATTTTACGTGAATGCGGTGAGCGTTATCCAAGAGGTAATTATCAACATTGACAAACAAAGAGATATTCAAGCTATTTTTAGAGAGAACCTCCAAATGAAAAAGCAATAAAACAAAAAATCCCAACCTTGAGCGTTGGGATTTTTTGTTAGAAATCTATATCAACTATTGATTTGATTGGCACATGGACGTTGTTTTTCAATTGTAGATATTTCTCGGTAACTGACCATACGGTTGTACTCACCTTTTTAACCCCATGCTTGGTATTAAAAGCAATGTCCGCTTTAGACTTAAATTCGTTCCCTAGCCTCTGCACTGAGGAAAGCTTAGACAACAACTCTTCAGACAACTGTACATCTGCAGGCAAAAACTCGGTTACGTCGATCTCTTCCTTTTCTATTAATTCCCCTATCATAAGTATTTCAATTTTATGTGTAAACAAGCTTAACGATTTTTTATAAGAAAGACAATTTTGCATCTTAATTTTTAAGCAATATTTTGTAAAAATTTTGAATACAAAAAAAAGGCCGCAATAGCGGCCTTTTCAATATTTTAACAGTTTTTCACTAATTTTTAAGCTTAAGACGATTCTCTATCATCCCTTTAAACTCTTTGTCAGTAAAATCAGTATTGATCAAATTTGAAGATGATACGGCATTGTTTGAATTTACTTTCACCGACATTACCGAACGCTCACTGCTAGTCACCACAGCACCTGGCGCTAGCAACTGTATAGCATTTTTCACATAGTTATCTCTAGCATCTCCAAAATCGTACATTACCGTTCCAGATGGCACTTCAGCAATATCAACATCTGGAGTCATCCCAGAATAGTAACCACCTTGCCCCGCTGAGTTTTTGGTTTCAAACAAAGAGAAATAAACATCATATTTATTTTCAAGGGTTACAGGGAAAAACCCAATAGGTTTACCATAACTGGTTCTACCTACCAATTTAACTGTCATGTGTGGCTTTAAGCTATTAATTACCAATTCACTAGCAGAAGCTGTATTTGACGAGATGATAAAAACAATGTTTGTTATATTCCCTAAAGAACCTTTCTTAGCAAAAGTGGTTGTATTACCAGCTACCGTATAATTCACGTTGGCGTAGGTCAACATCGTACCATTGGTACCATATCTTATTTTTCCGTTAGCATCTAAGAGCGGCTGATTAGACAAAATTTTAGCGTTCCCGGCTTGCATAGTAGCGTTATAATACTCACTAAACATCGTTCCAGAAGTACCATTAGGTGCAATTAAATTGATCAGATTTTCAGCAGTACTTACATAGCCACCACCATTGTACCTCAAGTCGATAATTAAATCTGTAACGCCGCTGGTTGCAAAACCTGCAAATGCATTTTCTAAAACTGCATTGGAATTTGTGGCATTTGAAAATCTAGCATAAGCTAAATATCCAATTCTTTTGGAGCCAGCATTGATTACCTTAGTTTTATAAATAGGATTGCTACTGAAAACACCTTTTGTAACTGTTAAATTATAAGGCGTGGCACCATCACTTTTCAAACCTTCCAAAATAATGCTACTTCCACCTAAGGCAGTGTTCAAAGAAGATAACTCTGCACTATAATTGGTACCATAACTTACCCCGTTAATCTTTTTAACCACGTCGCCCCTTACAAAGCCAAGTTTTTCAGCAGGTGAGTTTTGGTAAACTGCAGTTACATAAACAACATAATTGTTTTCATTACCATACAAACCAAATCTAATTCCCAAATCATTGCCATTACCTTCCAAATCAACAGAAGAAACAGGATTGATTACAGCTGTTGGATTTTTATTGGTTTTATCAAATATGTACGAAAACTTTGGGCTTGTAGCACCCGTACTCCATTCATAAGGTGCCGAATATTTAGCTACATTTAATAAAGCCGTGTTATAGTTAGCCAAGTCTGTAGAGCCCGAAGTGTATTGTCTAGGATTGAAAGCGGCATAAGTTGGCAATTTATCATTCCAGTAGTAAATCTCTTTGGCATACAAGAAAATCGAATCTAGAGTTAATTGCTGTCTTGTTGCAGCTGGCTCAGGAGTTTTGCTTTTTTTACAAGCAGTAGCCAGCAACATTGACGCTATCGATAGCATCAAGAAATATTTTTTGTTCATGTTTAATAATTAATAAGCACTACTAATTAACGAAATATTTTTTACAATATTTCTGTTACAGAGAAACTTTCTACACTAGAATCTACGAAATTGCTTTCAGATTGGTTTTCGGAAATAAACAGAACAATCTCTTCTTTAACAAGGCTTTGCTCTTCCAACAAGCTAGTGATGGTTCCCGTTACAGAGTCGTTATACTCCACCGTAAAATAAACTTTCAGGTAATCCTGTAATCCGTTCCATTCTATTTGTTTAATTTTATTGATGGCCTCGGCAGGATTTCCATCCACAAGAATAAAAATACGGATTCTATCCGTTACCGCTTCTTGCAAAAGTTCCAGCACCCCTTTAAACAACAGTAGTTTTAAAGGCAACCTAGCTGTTTCAAAAAGTAGGTTAAAATTGTGCTCATATTTATCAGAGATATTAAAATTGACAGCAGTTTTAGCAAAGATGTCCTTTTCTCCATTTTCTAGATATTCCTTGCTCATAAAGTCAACAATTGCTTTTGCATCTATTTGTTCCGAATAAGCCATAAATTCCGAGAACAGATAATAGACTTGCAATAAGTAATCCTTTTTAGGATATAAAGCATCATCAAGGGTAATGATCAGTGCTTTTTTATGAGATAAATATTTTTCGAAAGACATGCTAAAAAGTTAAACGTAAAAAATTAAAAGTCAAAAAACCTATTGAGGATCAGCAATTGAAATTAACGCAAAGTCACCTGTTTCAACGTCAAAAGAATATGCTCCATTTAACCCATTGCTATTTTCTACTTGCATAGCGGCAGAAGCATAAGTCTCTTTCCCCTCCGCAAAAACACACCAATCTTTAAATTTAGTTGAACTCAATTGAGGATTTTCGGGCACTAAAACCTTTAATCCAAACTCTTCAAACAATACCAAAGACTTTGAAACCGCCTTAATCTCTGCTTCGTATAAAGGAAGTAGTACATCAATTCCATAGTCCAAGCATTTAGTGAGCAAGTTATGCGCTAAAACCTCTGCATTCCAAGGCCCCAAACTAGCAAACTCATAAGTATTTACTTTGATAGAAGGTGCATCGCCATAATCACCTAGAATGATGGATGCCTGACCAAAAGCCTTGATCAATTTTAATGAGGTGGCTGTTTTACCTCCAGTAATTAGAATCTTCAATTTCGAATAAATTAATTTTGAATGAGTAAATAGATTGCTCTGTATTGCTTCTATATATTTTTAGGAATTCGTACTGTAAAAAGTCAACTTCGACAGCTAAACGATCAAACCATCTTTCATAGTCACTACCCTATCACTAATTTGTGCCAATTCGGCATTGTGGGTAACAATTACAAAAGTTTGCTTAAAATTATCACGGAGACTGATAAAAAGTTGGTGAAGCGCATCCGCATTAGCTGAATCCAAGTTTCCAGAAGGTTCATCAGCCAATACAATAGAGGGTTGGTTAATCAATGCTCTGGCCACAGAAATCCGTTGCTGCTCACCTCCAGAAAGTTCATTAGGCTTATGATAGGCCCTTTCTTTAAGACCAAACAAATCCAATAGTTCCAATGCACGTTTCTCAGCTTCCTTTTTACTCTTTTTTGCAATAAATGCCGGGATACAAATATTCTCTAAAGCATTAAACTCCGGCAGCAAATGATGAAATTGAAATACAAAACCAATATTAAGGTTCCTAAAAACACTTAACATTTCGCCTGATAATTTATGGATTGCCGTTCCTTTTAAACTCACCTCACCTTCATCGGGTTGATCAAGTGTGCCTAGAATATGCAAAAGTGTACTTTTTCCTGCACCAGAAGCTCCAATGATACTCACAATTTCACCTTGTTCTACTTCAAAGTCTACCCCTTTAAGTATTTGGAGGTTTCCGTAAGCTTTTTTTATCCCTTTGGCTTGTAACATAGCGCAAATGTACTGAATTACCCTAAAAGCATGAAGTACAAATCAAAAGGCTTAAATCTTCATTCCAAGACCATGCCTATTTCACCTTTTCATCGCCACTGCATAAGTTTGCTCAAGTTAATTCTTCCACTGGCTTAAGCGATCAAAAAGACCAAAACTTTCAACAAAAATTTGCGAATCAAAAATCCATTATTAACTTTGAAACACAAAGCACTTTAAAATGAACCAAAAAGAACAATTAGATACGCTGAATGATATTAGAAATATCATGAACCGTTCTTCAAAGTTTATCTCATTAAGCGGATTATCTGGCATTTTCGCGGGCCTAACTGCACTTGTGGGTGCTTATTTTGCTCACCAAGCTTTAAAAGGATATATTGCTGGAGACTATGGCTACGGAATGGATGCTGACTCAGATATCGAAATTGATTTGTTGAAAATTGGTATTTCAGTGCTTATAGTAGCTGTTTTAGGTGGAATCTTTTTCACCTATCGACAAGGTAAAAAGAAGAATCTTCCATTATGGGACAACACCAGTAAAAATCTAATCATTAATTTATTTATCCCTTTATTTACAGGTGGGCTTTTTGTGATAGGACTTTTACTTAACCACAGTAATTCTGTTGGTTTAATTGCTCCCAGCACTTTGGTTTTTTACGGTTTAGCGCTCATCAATGCCAGCAAGTTTACCTATTCAGATATTCGTTTTTTAGGCATCTGTGAAATTATTTTAGGCATTATTGCCATGTTCAATATCGGATTAGGTTTGTATTTTTGGGCCGCTGGTTTTGGCGTACTGCATATTTTGTACGGCAGCATCATGTATTTCAAATATGAGAAAGGTGAAAAGTAAAAGTTTTAGGTGATAGTGTTTGGAGCAACAGCATTTCCAAACAACCAAAAACCAAACAACTAAAAAACCGCAATAAAATGAAAAACCCGATAAGCGCACTGAATAAGATTTTTGATAGCAGGATAAGGCTAGGCGTAATGTCGGTGCTTATTGTTAATGACAGCGTGAGTTTTAATGACCTTAAACAGCTGTTGGAACTTACCGATGGTAATTTGGCATCTCATTTAAACACATTGGAGCAAGCAGAATTTATTAAAATGCACAAAGCTTTTATTGGCCGAAAAACAAACACCACTTATACCCTAACTGACCTGGGAAGACAAACCTTTAAAGCTCATTTAGATGCTTTAGAGAAAATGATCAAGGGAATATAATTTTTTTTAGACACACACTTTGAAAAACAAAGCACTTTATAAAAAATAAAATCATGAAAACAGAAACAACATTAAAAACCACCAAACAAAGGTTAATAATCACCTTTGGCATCGTGGCATTTATTTTAACCATTCCACTGGTGGCCATGCAATTTACCAATCAGGTTGATTGGCAATTATTCGATTTTGTAGTAATGGTCATCCTCCTAAGCATTAGTGGACTAGCTATTGAATTGGTTACACGTCAAGTAAAAATCACCCATTGGAAAGTAATTCTTACCCTGGCCATCCTTTTAATTCTTTGCTTGATATGGGCCGAATTAGCAGTGGGCATCTTTGGGACACGCTTTGCCGGAAGCTAATTCCTATTAAGGATTTTTTTTGAACTAAAACTTTGAAATACAAAGCACTTTAAAAAAATGAAAAACCCTAATATCGATTTGGTAATTATTACTACAGCAAAACAATGTGCCAGAATATCATTGTTAGCTGGCACCAGTATTTTCTTACTATTTGCCGTAAGCGGCATTGGCAAAATGATGATTTTGGGCGCTTTCTTTATTCTTCTGGCTGTTTTTGCCAACGGACTGATCTTATTCATCTTATTGCTTCACCTCATTAATCATAGTGCTGCTTGGAGAAAAATACTTTTAGCAGCACTTATCATGCTCAGCAACATCCCTATAGCCATATTATTTGTCTGGCTATCTATCCAAATCTCTGAATTAAACCACATAAGATTATGAAACAACAAATTGATTATCGACTGATCCTCATTGCTATTGGCGGACTGGTTTTCAATCTTTTATTTTGGAACGAAACCATTGGTTGCAATTTCGCTATATTTTCCGTGTTAGTGATGATCGCCACCTTCACTGATCGCAATATCCCCTACCATAACAACCTATTAATTACTGCCATAGGACATTTGGCCGTTGCTCTTTATCTGATCTATAACAATTCAGTTTTGGCTATTATCACTTGGTTCATCACCATGCTGATCTACCTAGGAAACATCCATTTTGAACTGTTAAAGTCTACAGGAACGGCACTACTATTAGGTGCACTACAAGCGATAAGCGGTCCTTATAGCATCATTAAAAAACTACAGCATACCAAATTGGGAAAAGTAAATATAAAACCGGTGTTAAGACCTGCAAAGTACATTTTACTACCTTTTGTAATGGTCTCCATTTTCTGTTTCCTATACAGTATTGCCAATCCCATTTTTGCAAAATACACCAACACCATTGCCAATAGCATCAGAGATTTCTTTGTGAATATATTCAGCTTCTTTTTTGTAGACATCAGTATTGAGAAGTTTCTTTTCATTTTATTAGGTTGTGCCGTTACTGCCGGGATAATTATAGGAATCAGAAGTAAAACCCTAACCGAAATAGAACTTGGCAACGAAGATCAGTTAAAGCGCAAACGTAGAGACCCTAAAAGACCTTCTTTCGGTTACGAATTCCGCATTTTATTGGCTGGTAATTTGATCAAACGCAAAATGGCCCTAAAAACAGAAAACATTATTGGAGTGATTTCCTTTGTGGCTTTGAACATGCTATTGTTGTTACTAAACAGTATAGATATAGTTACCCTATGGCTTAATAAAACCATTGAAATCAAAAAAAATTTTTCGGCAGAGCTGCATGATGGCACCTACACTTTAATTTTTAGTATCGTGATGGCCATGCTCATCATTATTTTCTTTTTTAGCGGAAACCTTAATTTCTACCGAAAAAACAAGTGGATCAAACTACTAGCCTACATCTGGATGGCACAAAACGTTTTTTTAGTTGCATCGGTTTTTCATCGAGACTACGATTATATTTTTAACCATGGCCTCACTTATAAACGTATTGGTGTATTGGTTTTTGCTACACTCAGCTTAATTGGACTGATTACCGTATACATTAAGGTCGCTAAACATAAAACTACCTTTTACCTCTATCGTGTAAACTCAAAAATATGGTATGTGCTTTTAATCCTATTAAGTTTTGTGAATTGGGACGTACTGATCGTAAGCTACAACCTTGGCCAATCCGACAAAATTGGAATTGATACCCAACACCTGATGAGCTTTTCAGATAAGACCCTACCCCTACTTCAGAAAAACCGCGATAAATTAATCAGACATATTACTTCCCAAAATTATTATGAGCCGGCAAGTACCGAAGCAGCTTGGGTAGTTCAAGACACCACTTCCACTACTACAGACAGCTCAACTAAAATTAAGCCCCTTAATGAATCTGAGCGCAAAACATTGGAAAACAAAGGCGCACAAGATGAATTTAGTAGGCAGCTCGATTACAGGATAAACTGGTTTTTAAAAAGACAAGATATTGGCTCATGGCTATCTTTTAGCTATTTGGAATGGGAAACCGCAAAAGCATTAACATATAAAAAGTAATGAAGAGCTTCTTTAAATACGCGCTGCTTTATTTCGGACTACTTGCAGCCATATTAATAATCAACTTCTTAATCACGATGATTTCTCTAGCTACTTATTGAGACTAGAGAAATGGAATTTTATCTCAATATAACATGAAAGATGACTTTGAAATTCAAATAGGTCGTAAAAGCGCAATTTGGTCTTTTTCGATAGGTACCTTTTTATTCTTGGCTTATTGCATCACCAATAGTACATTTTTTTTGCTCATTGGACTGTGTTACGTATTGCTCGCTATCATTTACAACATCATCATTTTATTAATTGTAATTGTTGCTGCTTTTTCAAAAAGAGAAATGCTCGTTGAACATATTAAAACTATGGGCATAATGCTCCTAAACATCCCTGTTGTATTTATCTACCTACATTTAATGGGCCTTTTTAATTTTTAAAAAACATAAATCATGCAAACCTCCGAAAATTGGGTGCGGTACTTTACGCAAAACCTACAGCAACATCGAATTGATTGGGGCATTGTCCCAAATTTAACCCTTGAAGAAAGGGACAACATCCTAAAATCATTGCAAGCTTGGCAACTAGGCGAAACTTCGGATGGTACTAGCTTAATTAAGGCTGCTACCAAATATGCCTCAAAATTAAAGGACGATAATTATGTAGAGGCCATTAAACTGTTCATTAAAGAAGAACAAAAACATGGCAATAATTTAGGAAAGTATCTAGACCTGATTGGAGAAAGAAGGATCAAAAAAAACTGGGGTGATAGCTTGTTCAGAAAATTTAGGGGACTTTATACTGATATGGAGTTTTGGACCATCGCTGTCATTACGGTTGAGGGTGCCGCTCAAATATTCTATCAATGTTTAAAAGATGCTACTAATTGCAAGCTACTGAAACAAATATGTACCGATATTTTAATTGACGAAGCCCCTCACATCTCTTTTCAAATTGAACGTCTGCACACCATTTACAATCAAAAGAACAAATTGAAGAAGTATCTCACCTATAAATACTACTACATTTTCTATTTCTCTACCAGTTTGGTGGTTTGGCAAGCACACAAAAAATTGTTTAAAGCTGGTGGTGTGGACTTTAAAAAGTATTGGAAAAAAATGAGTTTGAAGTTTGAGAAAACAATTGAAAAATTAAAGCATACGACAACTTTAGGTGCTAATAGCAAACTTTGTCAATCTTAAACCAAGCTCGCAGGTTTAACTTTTTTTAGTGATTTATTCAATGGTGAAGTTGAGGAGTGCTCCGCTTAAAAACCTGATAGGTTTAAACCCGCAAAAACTCAAAAGAAACATGATTAAGGAGGCCAACAATTTAACAATTCATCCATTTAACTACAGCAATAAGTTAACATTGCGATTTCTTTACATTTAAATCAATTTTTCTATTGGCATAAAGGTTTGGAAATTGTAGATTTGGGCAAATTTTTAATCAAATGAACCGTAAGCTCCATTTGACCAATAAAGAAAAACCGAGCTTGCGAGCTCATTAATGCCTTTAAAGACAAGGTTAAAATATTAATAAATCATAATCAAATGAATATCCACGAATATCAAGGTAAACAAATTCTAAAGAGTTTTGGCGTTGCTATCCAAGAAGGCATTGTTGCTGATACAGTTGACCAAGCTGTTGAGGCCGCTAAACAAATGAAAACTGACTTTAACTCTGACTGGGTTGTGATTAAAGCGCAAATCCACGCTGGAGGTAGAGGAAAAGGAGGCGGCGTTAAGTTGGCCAAAAATTTGGATGAAGTAAAGCAAAGAGCTACCGATATTTTGGGAATGCAATTGGTTACGCCACAAACTGGTGCCGAAGGTAAAAGAGTAAACAAAGTGTTAGTTGCACAAGACGTTTACTACCCAGGTCCATCAGAAACTAAAGAGTTCTACATGAGCGTACTTTTAGACCGTGCTGCTGGCCGTAACATCATCATGTACAGTACCGAAGGCGGTATGGACATCGAAGAAGTTGCTGAGCATACTCCTCACTTGATTTTCAAAGAACAAATTGACCCTAAAGTTGGCCTACAAGGTTTCCAAGCTCGTAAAATTGCTTTCAACTTAGGTTTAAGCGGTGCTGCACATAAAGAAATGGTAAAATTTGTAGCTGCTTTGTACAAAGCTTACGACTCTACCGATTCTTCAATGTTCGAAATCAACCCAGTTTTAAAAACTAGCGATGACAAAATCATTGCCGTTGATGCTAAAGTTGATTTAGACGAAAATGCATTATACCGTCACCCAGATTATGCAGCAATGCGTGATAAATTAGAAGAAGATCCAACTGACGTTGAAGCTAGCGAAAGCAACCTTAACTATGTAAAACTTGACGGTAACGTAGGTTGTATGGTTAACGGTGCTGGTTTAGCAATGGCTACTATGGACATCATCAAACTTGCTGGTGGTGAGCCTGCTAACTTCTTAGACGTAGGTGGTACTGCTAACGCTACTACCGTTAAAGCTGGCTTTAACATCATTTTAAAAGACCCTAACGTAAAAGCGATTTTAATTAACATTTTTGGTGGTATCGTACGTTGCGACAGAGTTGCTCAAGGTGTAATTGATGCTTACAAAGAAATTGGTGACATCAGAGTTCCAATCATTGTACGTTTACAAGGAACCAACGCTGAGGAAGCTAAAAAATTAATCGACGAGTCGGGCTTGAAAGTTTACTCTGCAATCTTATTAAAAGAAGCTGCAGATTTAGTAAGCGAAGTATTAGCTTAACAATCGGAAAGTTTTTAGTCCGCAAGCCGGAAAAAACATATACAAAAAGACCAGTCGTTCATCGAACTGGTCTTTTTTATTTCATACACATTCCTTAATTTTTCAGAAAAGCAATTACAGCAGTTCTTCGGCCAAGAAAGTCCCGCTTTACGCTGCAATCTTTTTGCTTCCCATATACCATAAACCTCGTAGGTTTTCGAAAACCTACGAGGTTTCCTAATGACCTACAAAAAACATCATCATTATGCAGACTTACAAAGTTTAAAAAACTTCGTAAGTCTGCCATCAACCAGCTCAAAGCAAACAATACCAAAGGAATATTTACAAGTTTTATGTAGCTTTAATGATCAAAAAGAACTTGGGAGTAAAAAATGAGAAATACCCTACTGCTTTTCATGATGGTTATTTTCTTTCTTAGTTGCAAGAACGAAAAGTCAATTAACGAAAAATGGAAATACCAACAGGGGTATCACTTGGGCGATTGATTAGATTTCGAGAAAAATGCCAGGATTAAAAACGACACCATCTATCAAAAAGACTCAGCATTTGCCAAATTTTTAAAAATAGAACCTGGATATTTCGGCAACGCTACCAAACTACATCTTGAGGACTTAAAAACTAATAAAATCGGAATTTACGTTGCTAAATAATGGATAAATACCAAGAAACTTTCGAAACCTGGAACAAAATTGCAAAGATTTATGAAGACAAGTTCATGGACATGGATCTGTACAACGAAAGTTATGATTTCATTTGTACAAACATCAACACAGAAAACGCTAACATCTTAGAAATTGGCTGTGGTCCTGGCAACATCACCAAATACTTATTGAACAAAAGGCCCGATTTCAAAATCCTTGGGATTGATGTAGCCCCCAAGATGATTGAACTGGCGCAAAAAAATAATCCCTCCGCCAGTTTCGAAGTAATGGATGCCAGAGCAATCAACCAAATCAATGGCAGTTTTGATGGCATCATTGCAGGTTTTTACCTTCCCTATCTGTCTGTAGCCGAGTGTAACGAGTTCATCAACAATGCAAGCAAACTACTTACACCCAACGGTCTCATTTATTTAAGCTTTGTGGAAGGCGACCCCAAAGCCTCTGAGTTCAAAACCAATCACGAAGGTGACAGAGTTTATTTCCAATACCATGAATTAGCAGAAGTAGAAACACAGTTAAAATCCAATGGATTTAAAGATATTCAAATTTCCAAAGTAGCCTTTAAAAAACCAGATGTGCATACTATTGTGATTGCTAAAAGAAATACAGGATATTAGATTTCTCTCTCGCTACGCTGCGATCGAAATGACGACGTATTATTGGCTTAAACTCTTTAGCCTATAAATAACAAAAGCCAATCAAAAATGACTGGCTTTTTATAGGTTGTTTAGGTTTAGTTTAAAATCTTTTTGCCATTTCATTTGTTTTATGAAAAAGCTCTGGCCATCCAACCAGAGCTTTAATCAAACCAAATATAAATGTACTTTTTTGTATGAACACAACAAATATAACGTATAATTTTCATTATCAAAACAAAATTTCAAGTTTTTTCACATTTATTTTAAATAAAAATCAAAAAACACCAAAAAATATCAAAATAATCAATAAAAAATAACACAAAATAACATACAAACCACAAACAAAACAAAACAAACACAAAAATTATTCAAAAAAAACATCATAAAAAACAAAAAACACCAAATAAAAAGCATATTTTCAAATAAAAAACACAACAAAAACAAAAAAACACGTAAAAAATCACTAAAAACTATTTACAGTATATTAGCAGATACAAACGAATGGGATTTCGGCGTTAATTAACATACCATGAAAAAGAACAACGATGAAACTTTAGGCAATCTTGATTTACGAGACATTATCGACCCTATCAATAACCTAATTGCCAAAAGTCTAAACGGAAGCAAAGGTCAAATTCTATTGATCAACGAAGATGGTATTTCCATTATCGACCAAAAGCAGATCAGAATTTTCAAATCAGATCAAGCGCCCACCGCATATCGTGAAAGTTTAGGTTCCTCAAGAACAATCATCCTCAACAACATCACACTAGATAACACCGAAACCATCAAGCTCTATTGCAGCACCCCCATTCTTTCGAAAAAAGAAGAGATTTTAGGAGCAATTATCATTATCGACAAGCAAAAAGACAATCTCAGTCCCATAGAAACCACGCTACTTGAAAGTATCGCCCAAATGGCAGCAATTGTTTTAGAAAAACACTTTGAAACCGAAAAAATCAAAAAGGTTTTCACGGACTTTCTTCACAAAACCGTACACGACCTCAAAAACCCTTTTACATCTATTGCCCTTACCGCCGAATTATTAAAAAGAAAAGCGGATGACAGCAAAACCGTCAACACCCTGTCCCAACGCATCGAAAAAGCGAACGATAGAATTTTCAACAACTTAGAAAGATTAAAATCAGCTTTCCCAATCCACAATAGCTCTTTCAAACTGAATGTACAGGAAATCAGCTTACCACAACTATTAGAACAAATCAAGCAAGATTTTACAGAAGGGAACACCACTGTAAGAAACGAAAAAGAAATAGCTATTTACGGAGATCCACACAGACTCAAAGAAGCTTTCATTCATCTTTCACAACACCTATCCAAATTATCGGACATCAACAACCTACATTTCACCCTAGGCGAAAAGGAAAATCACATCGAGATTTCGATCAGCAATTATCCTAATGAAAATTTTGAGCTATTGACCAATGAGCCACAAAGCAATGCACTTTCCATCGCTAAAACATTAATTGAAATGCACAAAGGAAAAATTAGCACCGCACTAAACCCTCAAACTGGCAGTTATTGCTTTTATATTTCTCTGCCTTTGGCAACCCCATAAAGATTAAAAGAAACCACAAAAGTACTACCCTTCCCTTCATTGGCTTCATACCAGATTTTACCATCTTGAAGCTCAGCAAACTCCTTGCAAAGCAAAAGACCTAGTCCTACCCCCTTTTCATTATTAGTTCCAAAAGTAGAATGGGCCCTCAGCTTGAACAAATTATGCTGTTCATCCTTACTTATCCCCAAACCATTATCTTTTATTTTGATAAAGCAATTTTCGTAGTTCACCTCCATCGAAACCTCTACGTTCCCTCCTTCTGGAGTAAATTTAATTGCGTTATTCACCAAATTGCGCACCACAATCAAAAACATATTTAAATCGGCCGCCACCTCCACCCCTTCTTTCAAAATCAGATCAAGGGCAATGTTCTTTTTATAAGCGATACTCTTTTCCAGGCTCAACCCTCTGGTCAGTTCACGCAACACATCTACAGCAATAATATCTACCCTGGCCCCATCCAATTGCGATTTAGACCAGGCCAATACGTTAGCCAACATCTCGGAGGTATCTTTAGTAACCTGTAACAGTCGATGTTTAATTTGGTTATTTTCTTCTTCAGTCATATCTGTTTCGGCCAAAACCTCCAAATAGCCCAATATCGAACTCAAAGGAGAACGAATATCATGTGCCACAATAGAAAACATTTTCGATTTTTCGGAATTGAGCTTCTCCAACTCTACATTTTGGGATACAATCCTTGCATTCCTTTCTTCAATTTCCGTGTTCTTGTGAAAAACAACTTTACGCTCCTTATCATAATTATTCCTGATAAAAGATATACTTAAACAAATCAGCAAAGCCGCCACTGCATAAGTCACCCCAAAATCTACCGTTTTTGCCAAGTTATCTACGTAAACATTAGGAATCACTTCGGGATTAAAGTACTCAAAAATCAAGACCCCAAAAACCGTGACTACATTTAATGCCACCCAAACCAAAAGTTCTCTTTTAGGAACCACCACAATGGTAATGAGCAATATCAAACAAAACAGCAGCATATTTGGTCCGTAAATACCCGAATTGAAGAAATAATTAAGCAAAAAAGTAAAATTGGCTACAATCCCCAAACTCCTAATGGCCAGTTTGGTCATACGTCGATTGCGAGACAGATAATAAAGCCCAGCAGAAAACACCGTCCCAAATAGGCAAATTAAAGCAACTACCTTTAAACCAATGTAATAATTAAAGAAAATTTCCAAAAAAAGCGCAATGACGGCGATGATACAAAAGGTGTTAAAAATTCTTTCTTCGAGTGAAAACTTTTTGGGATTGCCTATGATATAATCAGTACTGAACCAGGAACGTATTTTTGCCACCGTTTGTTAAGAATAAGACCAAAAACAAACATAACTATATTCACCGAAAGATAGGCAAGGTTGCTTTAGAAACTATTAAAATAGCCTTTATATTTTACAGGCAGTGTTTGGCGAGAATGCCAAACATCATCTTGAAGCATAAGGATGGCACCATTGCCGTCTACACACTTTCTCCCAACAAAATTTAACAGCCAATATTATCGAAAATTAAAGCGTAAATGCTTATTTTTGCAGCTTTTACAATAAAAATCAATATGATTAAGAGACAACAAATTAAGGAACTATTAAAATCTACAGATTTTAACACTGAGGTAACGGTTATGGGATGGGTTAAAACCTTCCGTAATAATCAGTTTATTGCGTTAAACGACGGGTCTTGCATGGGCAATATCCAAGTGGTAGTTGATTTTAATAATACCGACGAAAATTTGTTGAAAAGAATCACTACTGGCGCAGCTATTAAAGCTACTGGTATTTTAGTTGAGTCATTGGGCAAAGGTCAATCGGTTGAAATTAAAGCTACCGCTGTTGAAATTTTAGGCGACAGTGACCCAGAAAAATTCCCATTACAACCTAAGAAACACAGCTTAGAGTTTTTAAGGGAGATTGCGCACCTACGTTTTAGAACCAATACTTTCAACGCTGTTTTTAAAGTGCGCCATGCATTGGCTTTTGCTATTCACCAATTTTACAACGAGCGTGGTTTTGTTTACATGCATACCCCTGTAATTACAGCAAGTGATGCAGAAGGTGCTGGCGAAATGTTTAAAGTAACCACTTTAGACTTTGACAACACTCCTCGTACTGAAGATGGCGCTGTAGATTTCAAAGAAGATTTCTTTGGTCGTGCCACCAACCTTACGGTATCTGGACAGTTAGAAGGCGAGTTAGCAGCCATGGCTTTTGGCCATATTTATACTTTCGGGCCTACTTTTAGAGCCGAAAACTCAAACACTACTCGTCACTTGGCTGAGTTTTGGATGATTGAACCGGAAGTTGCTTTTGCCGACTTGGAGAACAACATGGAGCTGGCGGAGGACATGATGAAGTATGTAATCAGCTACGCGAAAGAAAACTGCAAAGAGGAATTAGAGTTCTTGAACAATCGTTTGGCTGAGGAAGAAAAACAAAAACCTCAAAACGAGCGTAGTGAACTTTCATTATTAGAAAAATTAGATTTCTGCTTAGCTAACGATTTCCAACGTTTAACTTACACAGAAGCGATTGATATTTTAAGGGCTTCGAAACCTAACCAGAAAAAACAATTCAAATATCTGATTGAAGGTTGGGGTGCCGATTTACAAAGTGAGCACGAACGTTATTTAGTAGAAAAACACTTTAAACGTCCGGTAATTTTAACCGATTACCCTAAAGACATCAAATCGTTTTACATGCGTTTAAATGATGATAACAAAACGGTAGCGGCAATGGATATCTTATTCCCTGGTATTGGCGAAATGATTGGTGGTTCACAACGTGAAGAACGTATGGATGTTTTAAAACAACGCATGGACGAAATGGGCGTACCTCAGGAAGAACTTTGGTGGTACCTGGATACCCGTCGTTTTGGATCGGCTCCACATGCTGGTTTCGGTTTAGGCTTTGAACGCTTGGTTCTTTTCGTAACTGGAATGACTAATATTCGTGACGTCATTGCTTTCCCTCGCTTCCCTAAAAGTGCTGAGTTTTAACCCCTAAATCCCCTAAAGGGGACTTTTAAAGCAAAGAATAAAGACTACAACAAACAGAAAAGCCGCTTAAGTTTTAAGCGGCTTTTCTGTTTTAACTCCCTTGTCATTTCGAGTATAACGAGAAATCTTTTAACACTCTATATATCAAATCCAAAAATTCCTCCATTCGGCTTAGCTACGGCCGGAATGACGGCAAAGGAAAGCTCAATTCGCTTTAGAAGCGCTTTTTCTGAATAATTGGGGCAAACTATACCTCGCACTAAAGATGAAACGAATTACTTTTTATTACTTAGAAAATATTTCCGCTAGCTTTTTATTCAATTCCCTGCCTCGCAAATCTTTTCCAATAATTTTACCTGAAGGATCTAGCAGGAAGCTTGCAGGAATAGACTTAATCCCATAAGCTTTTGCCGCTTCATTATCCCAACCTTTTAAATCCGAAACCTGCGTCCAAATAAGATGATCTTGTTTTATCGCCTCTACCCACCTGGCATGTGCCCCGGGCTGATCTAATGACACCCCTAGAATTTCAAAACCTTTGGCATTAAATTTCTTATAAGCCGACACCAAATTAGGATTTTCTTCCCTACATGGCCCACACCAACTCGCCCAAAAATCTATCAGTACATATTTACCTTTAAAACTAGACAATTTAACAGGCTCACCCGCTGGAGTATTCTGTTCAAAATCCACAGCCATTGCCCCTAGCTTGGTACGATCATTTGAAGCCACAGACAACAAAACATTTTTCCCAACGGGGCTTTCTTTAAGCGCCACAGGCATTTTCGCATAAATAGATTTAATTTCACTCGAAAATTCTGGCACCGCAGCAACATGCGCTAAACTATTTAACCCTACAAACAAGTTCCCATATTGCCTAGCGAAAGTTAAATGCAATCGATTGGCATCCTGTGTAATCTTATTTTCCCTATCAATAAAACCAGCCAATACTAAAGAGTCTTTTTGTTTTTCCTTTGGCAAAGCTTCATATTCCTTCCTTAAACCAGCATACTGCCCATCAATTGGCTTTAACATCAATTTCAAATCTTTAAAGCCGGCATTTTCTGGAGATCCGCTAATGATTGCATTTTTTATAGAATCAGAAATTGCCATTTTAATTTGGGCAGGCTCAAGATAGAACATTAAATAATCCATTTGCTCTCCCTTGTTCAATTTAACCACGTATGGATTTTTATGCAAAAACAACCTGGACATCACTGGATATTTCAATGATCCTTCAAATTTAAATTGACCATTTTGCACCAATGTAGAGTCGGTAATCTGGCGATCGCCATCAGGATAAACCAAATACACCTTGCTTCCATCTTTCAACTGGCTTTCAGTTGTTGTAATGGAGTAAGGAGCTTGGGCAAATGTGAAGACGGGAAATAGTATTAGAAAAAATCCAAACAACCTCTTTTTATGGCTCATTCTAATCGTGATAAGGGTTAGCTGTCTGATAATCCACTTCGGTTACTTTATAATCCGTAGGCAAGAAAGTAGCTGAAGTACTTAAAGTCATTCCCAATTCGAAACGAGATGGATATGGTGTTTTCAATAAAGAACCTTCTGGAATATATGGATAAGTTTCCCTATAATTTTGGATTACATTAGGTGTCACCCTTCTATTGATATAAGCTCTGGTTAACTGACCTGGTTCACGTAAACCCGCAGCGCCCAAAAGCTCCACAGCGCTAGCTACCGTTAAATTATGGAAATTTTTAACTCTTACTTTCTTATCTTCTACTACCAAGCCTTTCATTAAACTAGGATCTTGTGTAGCTACTCCAGTTGGACAGGTGTTGCTATTACATTCCAAAGCTTGGATACAGCCCAAAGCAAACATCATTCCGCGGGCAGCATTACACATATCAGCTCCCAGCGCAATATTTTTAACGATATCGAAACCAGTAGACACCTTACCTGAAGCAATGATCTTAATGTGCTTTTTAAGATCAAAACCAATCAATACATCAGAAACAAAAGCAACGGCATCACGCAAAGGCATCCCCACCGAGTTAGAAAACTCTTGTGGTGCAGCTCCCGTTCCACCTTCTCCGCCATCTACCGTAATAAAATCAGGATAAATACCTGTTTCTACCATTGCTTTGCAGATGGCAAAAAACTCACTTCTACGACCAATACACAATTTAAAACCTACCGGTTTTCCACCTGACAAATCTCTCAACTTTTTAACAAAAGCCATTAGCTCCAAAGGGGTAGAAAATGCCGAGTGTCCTGGAGGCGACAATACATCTTGACCTTCGGGCACCAAACGAATACGAGCAACTTCGGCCGTTACCTTTTTTCCTGGCAACATTCCTCCATGCCCAGGCTTAGCACCTTGAGAAAGCTTGATCTCAATCATCTTCACCTGATCTTCTTTGGCACGCTCCCCAAAAGCTTCCCCATTAAAAGTTCCATCTAAGTTTCTACAGCCAAAATAACCGGTACCAATTTGCCAAATCAAGTCTCCCCCCATTTGACGATGATAGTCACTAATACCACCTTCACCGGTGTTGTGTGCAAAACCGCCCAACTTGGCACCGCCATTTAAAGCCAATACTGCATTTTGGCTCAACGAACCAAAACTCATGGCCGATATATTATAAATACTCGAAGAATAAGGCTGTTTACAATCTGGCCCACCTACCAGCACCCTTGGCTGTAAGTTCAAGTCATGATGGCTAATGGCCATAATACTATGGCTTAACCATTCGTAACCATTATCGTAAACATTCAACTGCGTTCCAAAAGGAATGGTATCCAGTTCCTTCTTTGCTCTTTGATAAATCAATGAACGGTTTAATCGGTTGTATGGCGTACCATTGGTATCACTTTCTACAAAATATTGGTAAACCTTAGGTCGCATGTTTTCCATGAAATACCTCAACCTGCCAAACACTGGATAGTTACGTACAATACTATGCTTAGGCTGGATCATGTCGTAAACGCCCAGTAGCACAAAAGGTCCGGTGAACAGGAAAGTCCACCATAAAAAAGGTTGGTACATGCCTAACATTACCGTAAATGCTACCAAAAAAGCAGCAATTGCTAAGAATGCTTTTCTCATCTCAATTAATTTAATGTTCGTTTTTTGCTAATGTAGCAATATAAAAACCGATACTAAAACAAGTACGCCATCATTTTGTTATTTTTACGCATGCTCATTAAAATATATCCAGAAAACCCCAACCCTAAAGCCATCGAACAAGCGGTAGAGGTTTTAAAGAAAGGTGGCTTGATCATTTACCCAACTGATACGGTATACGGCTTGGGCTGTGACATTACCAACCACAGGGCCATAGAGAAGATTTGCAAAATACGTGGAATTAAGCCTGAGAAAGCAAATTTCTCGTTCATCTGCTCAGATTTGAGGCACATTTCAGATTATATTAAACCGATAGATACGACGGTTTTTAGGGTCTTAAAGAAAGCGCTTCCTGGACCGTTTACCTTTATTTTTAACGCCAACAACAACGTTCCAAAACTACTGAGCTCAAATAAGAAAACGGTAGGTATACGTGTTCCCGACAATAATATCGCCCGCCAAATTGTAGAGGCTTTGGGCAATCCCATTATTTCTACTTCCATTAAAGATGATGATGAGGTGATTGAATATTCTACCGACCCTGAATTGATCCATGAAAAATACGAAGACACTGTTGATTTGGTGATTGATGGTGGTTATGGCGACAATGAAGCTTCGACCGTAATAGATTGTACCGACGGTGATTTTGAAGTGATCAGGGAAGGCAAAGGAAATATTGAAGAGTATTTGTGAGGGATTAGGAGCTAGGAATCAGGAACTAGGAGTTAGGGACTAGTGGTTAGTAAGTAGTCAGCAATACTATGATAAAACCTACTACTTAAAACCTAAACTCATCACCTATAACCTACGATCCGTTACTTTTTACTTTCTAATCATTTTCTCTTCTATGGCCTATTTTTGGTTTAGCCATTGTTAAAAGCAATAAATCCTATAAATGAACCACATAGATACATAGCAAAATCTCATTAAGCTGAATTCGAAGATTGTTTTCTGTGCTTGCAATGATGGCATTAACCATAGCTGTATCAAAATGCCTCTTTCTACCACCATAGCGAATACATCACTATGCAGCTATGTGTCTATATGATTACATTTTATCGTCAATACTTTATTTTATCTTTTCAAGGGATGTAGGGCAATGGACTAGAACCATATCCCTGATAAACCTTTATTCTTGTTCTAATTTTGCCTGCTGTAACGGTTACCGTTCCATTTCTGGGGACGCCACTTAGACTACTATCTAATACTATCATCTGAATACCATCGGCAACCTTACTTACTAAAATCCAATCTCGATTGCTTAGTGCATTCCATCCTCCAGGCGCATCTGTAGTTATTTTGTACGTTTGGTTTTGAAATGCATCTGTAGGATAAACCACTAAATCTGTTTGCATAGCCAAATAGTAGTGTTCATCAAAATATACAACAGGCATATCATTCATGTCTATGGTGGTAATTGTAGCCTGCATGTTAGAAGGCTTGGCAGCTATAGCAGCTTCTTTGGTGGCATAGCCTTCGCCACTTACCTCTTTAATATTAAAAACGTATTTGTGGTTTCGCAATACAGGAATCGGCGCAGGTGTTGGCGTATTGGATAAAAACATAAGTTTATAATAGGTTTCTGTGCTACTACCATTATAATTCCCTCCAATAATTAATGAAATGCCTCCTGTTGCATTTACTGACGGAGCAGCAGCCTGTTCAAAAAGATAGATTTCCTGTTCAGATTTTAGCGGGTTAGCTACCCCATAAACCAAAGGGGTACTATTTGGTTGAAGCAAAGCAGGAAAAGATGGTGCTGTTACTTTCTTTTGTAGTGCATTATAATTGCTGGCCGACGGAGCTATCCTTCCGTTGGCATTGGTATTGTACACACTAATACTTTTCATTTTAAAAGACCCCAATAGTAAAGGATTTACCTGCACATCTACCCTTGCCAAGCTTCTAAGTAAATTTAATGCCATTGGGGCTGTACTACTGTTTACAAGCACCTCTGTAGTGGTTTCGCCCCACATGGGTAAAGGATCATAATTAGTATTAGAGGTGGTATTCCAAATTCCACTTTTTTGGGTCAAGAAACGAGTTAATGTATTGTCCTTGGTTTGTCCAACGCCAACCCCACTTAAGCCAGCTTCTACTTCTGCTCTGGAGTTTGCAATAACCACAAAGCGATATTTTTCGGTGGAATGTGGAATCAACGTTACCTGAAACTGGCTACTACCGATGCCAAGAGGCTTGATCTCTCGGCCTTTGGCCCTGTATACCAATGTTTCACTAGTACCAACCACCTTAAACACAAGAACATCAACCGTCTTCAAGGTATTCTCTTCATTATCAGTAATGGCATAGGTACCGATATTTTGTGATAGTCCTGGCAGTGCTACGACAAAAGTAACATCTGTGGTGTTCTGTGGCAATGGTTTTATATCAACAATATTTTTTTCTTTGCCACAAGAAAGCAGTGTAACCATGTAGCTACACAGTACCAAAAGTATCAGCAGTCGTATTTTTTCCATCTTTTTCACTTTATAACGGGGAATTGTCCATTTTTTTCATTTACAGTCTCTCAAATACTATCAGTTTAAATAGGATAAACCTTTAGTGTTTTTATTATATAGAACCTCCTGATTCAATAAGCCTCCACCCGTTGATGATAATGGTAACTTGTGCTTGTGTAGGGGAATTTTTGATAATTTTTAGGTCGATGTAGGGTTCACAATTAAAATTGAGCTGAGGTAATTTCTTTATTAATTCTTTAATATCAGCACTGAATATATCTGTCCCTGTTTCCAGATTCTTTATCGTTATCGTTGGATTACGGTCCTCAAGTCTCCACAACAAAGCTGTTTTGCCAGTATAAGTCCCAAACTGCTTTTCTTCTACCAAGCTTGTCATCGTGTAGTGATCACCAACATTCATTAGCTCAGCAGTTTCAAATTGAAAAAGCGTAGCATTATGATTAATCCTAACCTGATATTTTTGTTGGACATCATACTTTTCTAAGGATACATAGAGAGGTTTGGTCATGTTTTTGAGATCAATACGTTGTGCTTTGGCATATGTAGCTGTTTCAGCATTAATGTTTTTGAGTATCCCATAGAACAACACTTCCTCAGACATCACCTTTAAACCGTTATTAATGGTAAACGATGGTAGACTGAGGTCTTTGATATTGGTTACACCCTTTACCAGCAGCCTGTCCTCAAATTGTCCCTGTACTGTTCCAGCCCAGGCAATAAGCGTATGATTTCCCTGAGGAAGGGTAACCTTAATGGTCTGTTCGGGCGAGAAGACAATATCCTTTTGACCAAATTTCTCCACAAAACTGCCATTTTCGTCAAAAGCATACACCATTACCTTAGCACTACCTCCATACACCGATTTGTCTGGGCAACTTCCACCTCTGTCGGTAAAACTAAGCGCAATTTCAAACGTATATTCAGACAGGTCATCCTTGATACAGCCATTTAGGGCAACCAGCATGGCAACCATCAAAAGCGGCATGTATATGCGTTTTAGGTATCTTTTCATCATTTCTTTCGGTGTCATGCGGTTATATTCTGTACTCTTCTCTTGCTGAATTAAGATAAAAAGGGAGGGCTTTCCTCCCCTTTTATGCTTTTAAGATGATTACCTATCCAATTTCATGTTCACTGTTGATCAGTCTCCATGGGGTAATGGTAATGGTAGCCTCTATGTTGGCATCAACGTTACCTGGCTTAATAGGTTGAGTTGGATCAACAGGATTGGTAGGTGTTACACCTCCACCTGGATTGGTAGGCGTTCCTTCTGTTCCTGGTATTTGTCCTTCTATTGGTGTACCCAGCGCTTTGAACTTGGTAATTTGGGCCTTAAAGAAGGTGTTACGGAATATATCTGCCACATTACCTCCTGCAAATTTATCCTCATTAAGATATAAGCGGTAGTAACATAATCCTTTATCATACTTCAGTACGGCACTTTTTTGATTATTCCCGTTTTTATATTTTGGATCAGCTGCTTCAATATCAGCTGCATCTTTAGTAGCGAAATACTTTTGATGAATATATGCACCACTTGAAGTCATTTGTCCAAATACTACATAAAATGTACCATCTGCAGGCAGTGACCCATCGGGTACTGAATTAGGTGTAAATTTGGCTCTTACCTGTATATAGCTAACCTGTGTAGGTAAACTTTCTTCAGAAGTATTTTCAGGCGTATATACAATATTAAGCGCATCATTTGCTGTACCATTGTTATTTACAGTTTTATATTCGGTATTAACCACGCCAGTGAAAGCTGCATTGTATTCTGTGGTGTTAGCTGGTGAAATGGTTTTCCAGTTGGCATCCATAAAGTTATTCAATGGTCCAATGATCATTTGTTTGTTTCGTTGGCCTACCGTAAACTCTAAATTAGACAATACACCATCCTGTACATTTAAACTAAGGTTGTTCCCTTTCAATATCCCAGCTTTGACTACCAAACGAGTTACCGCAATCGTAATTTTATTATCCGCATGGCTACCTTCCTTAATGTCAAGCACTTCCGATTTCTGATTAAACATCATTAATCCTGTGCTAGTTACCAAATTAGCCATATTGGCCGCATAGGCAGATCTCATTAAGCCATAGTTGTCTTTTAAAGCGTTGGCAAGTGCCTCAGGAAAGTTGATCCCTACGAAAATCAATTTTTTCCCTGTTTTGGTATCCACACTTTTTGCGGTTAAAGTTGCTTCAGCACCTGTAAATCTTTTGTGCCCCGCCGAACTGAATACCCCATCATCGTTGTAAAGGAATACGTCAACAGAGTTAACCTTTGATTCAATCTCTGTACCTGAGTCGTTTCCTTCGCTTGAGGCGTAGGTACCAATGTTGGCTGGCGAGGTAATGTTAAGGGTTAACCTGGCACTTTTTCCCTCGGGAGCAACGGTAGTTGGTGGGAGTTCGTCTCCTGGCTTCTTTTTACATGCCGCAAGGACAAGCCCTGCAAAAACAATCATTGCATACTTTTTCATACTGATTTTTTTTTAAATTGTGATTTTTCTTTTAATTGATATTTATTGTAATTTATTTGGATAGTACGCAGCGACCTATAAGATTTGCAAGGCCATTAGTCGGAAATTTTGCCATTGTAAAATCTAATCTGGTTTTTCCATAAATTCCTTTAAACGTGTTTAAACTTTCACTGGTAGATGATAAAAAGTAGGTCAAGGAATTAATATCCACTGGCATAGGATTACCTCCCAAAGCCTTAATGGCTGCATTTACCGCATCATGTTCTGCTTGGTCATTTGGGATCAGCTGCCTAAGCTCCTGTATAGTGGGCAGCCTGGCTCCGGGCCCTAATTTGGCTACACAACTCAGGGGATAGGGTTCGCCAGTTTTCTGCGTTAATGAGGCGTCTAATAGTGATATATTGCCTTTCTCTACATTTGCAGCGATATACCAAAAAAAAACCGTCTCATTTAAATCTCTGGCAAATACATAAAAATTGTAACCTGGCCCCAGATCAATGGGCTTGGCCCCCTGTGTTACATTTACCGTTCCTGTAAGCCGCCCTACCTGTACATTTATTTTCGCCGTTCGTTTTGCTATCGCGCTATTATTTTCATTTACAAAAAACCTGTAGGTAATTTTATCGCCCAGGCGGTCAGTCTCCAGATTAAGCAACCAGTTTGGCAAAACCAGGTTTACCGTGGGCGCATTGGTCCATACCGTAAAGGTCATTTCCCCCTGAAATCCACTCAGCTCGGCTTTGGTGGTACTTACCCTGAGGTATTGCAATGGCATATTCCCCTCAGATAAATCGGCATTGGTCCAATCGGTTACCTGAACGGTCATATCAAGGGGCTTGCTGGTAGATGCCTGGTCTGGTGTTGAAAGGCCTGCCCCGTGCACCTTGGTAATGTCAACCACATAACGGTGGTTGCGCAATATGGGCAACAGCTTGTCCTGATTGTCTGTAAGCTCTACACGATAGTACGTAACGGTATTGCTGCCCGCATACTTGCCCGCTATTACCAAGGCCGTTGCCGTGGGCTCCCCGGTGTTTGTTGGGGCCTGGCTCTCGAAAAGGAAAATCTCCCCGGCGAGGCCGCCTGGCCCAGGGGTGTACTGTTGGGCCGCCAACCTTAAAGTTCCTGTGGGTATGCTGGGGGCCGTTACCCTATGCTCATCGGTCCTGTAATTGGCCGGAATGGGTGATACGCGGCCTTTATTGGCCATATTATACACATACACCTGGGTCATCACAAAATCACTGGCGCTAACTTTCACGTCAATGGCCGCTAGGCTGCGAAGCATGGCCACACTAAATTTCTGGGTATTGCTGTTGATCCCCGCAACCACCACGCTCTCGCCCCACATGGGCAGGGGAGTAAAACTGGCTGGACTGGCGGCATTCCATTTGGTAGAGATGCTATACTCGATACGGCTCAGCAAAGTTTCCTTTTCGGCATTGGCGGCCAGTCCGCTAAGGGCCGTTTGCAGCTGCGCCGCCGCATTGGCAACCAGTACAAAACGGAAATTATCGGTGCTCTTGGGCAGATCCACATGGAAGTTCACCGCCGTTGCCTCTTCATTAGGCGATAACAGCACCGCCCTTTTGTGGTAGGCATAATGTTCCCTCCCATCGTCGGCCACTTTAAAGGCCAGTACATCCAGGGTGTAGATACTGTTCTGGTTCACCTCGCCAATGGCGTAGGTGCTCATTTTGCCGCCCTGCTGTGGCATCAGCAGGCGCAGGGTAACCTGCTGTTCATTGGGCTTTGTTGGGGCCACAAAATCATTGGTCTTTCTGCAGCTCAACAGCAATATAAGTGTGGTATATAAATAAACAGTGAAAATTCTTATCATCTTATCTTTAGCTAATATCATTTCCATAAATAGGAATGGTTACGAAAAATTCTTTTTAGCATCTCCAAAACAGGCCATCATCAACAATACAGTTACATTGACAATCAACACATTTAGAGACAATGGTTTGATTATATTTTGTAGACAAAGGAGATGGAAAATTTATTAGGCCCTATGTAGTTGCGGGTCTCAAATACTGGCTTGGCCGTATATCGATATTTCTTATAAACGTCATGCCGCATATTGGCATAACCTAGTCCAAAAGATGCTTCTACGCCTATATTATCAGTGATATCCAATTGATAGCCTGCCGCTACCCCTAGGCCATAAAGCTGACCTTGGTAATAATTATCCTTTAACGACTTGCCTATGCCAATATATCCCACGTTATAATAGGCATAATTGAGGTTTGCCCCCACAAAAAGCCCTTGAAAAGCCTCCTCTTGCAACCATATCCTAAACTCGGGCTGAATGGCAATATGACGTAGCTTTGAATTGCCGGTATAGTATTTCAATCCATTATAAGATACCGAAGCGTGTATCGTCATCGGTAAACCATTACCTTCACTGATAATGGTTTCTCCAGCAACGTTAACACTCCCAATGGCCAAACCTGCGATATTTGTTTTAAATGCCCATCTGCCATTTCCTCCGTGCTGCGCCATCAACATCTTTCCGTTTAATACAATACACAACACTACAGCTATCGCCACTCTCAATCTCAACATAAATTACTGATATATAATATTTTAACTTTAAATGCAAATATCAGGAGGATTATAAGGAGAAACTGTTCCAATAAATCTTAAAATAGACGAGAATGTACATTTTTGGTTAGGGACTAGGGGTTAGGAGCTAGGAATTAGTGGCTAGTGGTTAGGAGCTAGGAACTAGGAACTGGGGATTGGGAACTGGGAACTGAGGACTGAGGACTGGGGCTTAGGGGTCTACCAAACTTATCACCTATTACTTTTTACTTTCAACTTTTCAACCCTTCCACACCTCCAACTTTTTCAATCCTCTCAACTTTCCAATCCTTACTTACCAACTCCCAATCACTGCTGTAACAACTCAATCAGCTTGTTTTCTACCTGCTCAAATGTGGCGTCTTTACAGATTACTTTTTTATGCTCGTCGAGCAGGTATAGTGACGGAATTGCACGCAAATCATATCGTTCTTGAGTAGGTATTTCAGCATTGTATCCGTTTACCCAATGTGAAGGGAGCGTTGAAATATATTTTAACCACTTGCTTTTGCCAGGCGCTATGGAGATGGCGAGAATGCAGAGTTTTTGTGGGGATGATTTTAATTGTTGTAGGATGCTACTCTCGCCCATCTTTAACTTGGTTTCCTTACAGTATGGACAGTCGGGGTTGTAGAAGTACAGAAGGGTATATTGACTTTTAATTGAAAATAAAGATGCTTCTTTTGAATTGGATGTAACGTAATTAAAGTTTTCGGCAAGCTGGCCTACCCTATTTTTGGAGATGATGTTTAACTGATATCTGGTTCGTACCAAATAAATGTCTTCTATTCCTCGAAATGACATCTTGTATTTGAGAAAAACAGCATAAAGTTCGTCATTCCTTAGAGGAGAAACTGGATCATATAAATATTCTTCGAAAATACGCTCCGTTTTTTGAAGGACACCTACTGAAAGTATCTTCTCAGTCAAAAAACTCCTCATCAGACTCTTAGATTGAGTAAGGGGAAATGTATTGAGCAGTTGAATATAATCGCCCAAATGATACTTAAAAGAAGTTAGTTCCGTTAGCGAAATAGTCTCGGAAAATTGTACGGTACGATCCCAATAATGTACAGCTAGATTGTATTGTTGTTCTTGAATATTTACGGCAGTATCCAATTTAGGAAGCTCTTTTTTCTCTTGTTCAATATGATGGGTGGTGGATAATTTACAAGCGACGATGACTACCGTCAAAAACAGCAAAAAAACAATTATATTCCTGTTCATATATCAATCTTAGTTAGTACGTGTATCTGCTACCCACTTAAGCTTTTCATATTCGGTATTGAGATAGGGAAATTTTGCCTGAGGGATATAACTGGTAAGACCACTGTGTGTGCGGATAACAAAACCGTTTTGTCCCAATAAAAATTGTGGTGTAGCGGCTTTAAAAACAACAATTTTATTTAAAATTGACTGGAGCTGGGCATGACTTTCCTTTGGAGCAAGTTTACTATAGTAATCTTCAAAATCAAAAAACAGCCTATAATTGGCATATCTGTCAAAATATTGAATAAGCTGTATATCGTTTGGAGACAAGCTTCCTTTAACATTTGTAAGTGCCCAACTAGCCAATTCCGGTAAAGACTCCGTAGCAATCAATGATATGGTAGCCGAACGATAGTCACCATTAAGACTATTATAATAAGCAAAAATCCGTTCAGAAAACCCTTTTAAATCGGCTTCCTTGGTATAGAGATATGGAAGCAATTGTGGGTAAATTGGAGTAAATCCCGGAGAGAGTATCTCCGCTGAAGAAGCCACGATAAATTTGGTCTTATCTTTAAGTTCGTACAATACCTCTATGCCTGTCATAAAACAGGATTCGAAAATCATAAAATCAAAACTTTGGTCAGGAAGTGTTGCTGCAAAATCACGAATTTCCAAATCATTATCCCCATCCTGCAAAAGCGTTCTAGGTTTAAGCAGTGTACTTTGCGGTAACCAGCCCGAAGCATGAGAGAACAAAATCAATCCATAGCTTTGGGCTGGTGCAACTTGCTTTACTTCAGCCAATACCTCTGCAAATATGGCCGCATCAGCAGTATTCTGTTTTTCATAGGTATTCAACAGTTTTTCTATAGCTTTTCCTGAAGCATCAGCCACAATTTCAAGTAGCCTTGGAGCATTGTTACGCACTGCTTGATAAACAAGTAATCGCCCCATTCCAGAGTTATAGCCTTTTTTAAGTGCTTCTATTTTTTCGAATGTCTCTGTTTGTAGGTTATTATTGCCGCCCATATATACCAAAATGGTACGCGATATGGAAGTTTTTTTAGAAGTAGGCGATGGCCCTTTCTGACAACCAAAAGCTAGCAAAATGCACAAGAAGAATAGAAGACTTTGCTTTTTCATATTTGAGCTAAAAAAACATTAAGCAACAGTTGCCTGTGGCACAAACAATTCATTACTTTTAGCATATTGTCTTGGAGACATTCCATAATATCTTTTGAAGATTTTTGAGAAATGCCCAAGATTGGTATACCCCACCTCCATACCTGTCATCGATACACTAAAACCCTCCGAAATCATCTTTGCAGCTTTTTCCATACGTGCATCGAGATAAAACTGCGAGTAATTTTTACCGAAAATGCGGGCAAAATACTGTACAAATTTTGTCTTGCTCATGTTGTGTTCATTGGCAAGCGCCTCTAAAGGTGGCCATGGCTGGTGCAACTGACAAATGAGTTTGTCTTTTAACAATGCAAATGGCTCAACTTCTTGTGTGGTTCCCTTCTCTAACACTCGTTGTCTTATGCTTATTTTTTTAAAAAAATGGGCCAAAAGATTCAACGTTGTACCATGAGTATGCAATTTGGAAGCATTTACTGGAAGCGATGTAGCTAATGCTTCATGCGCTAAATTAAAATCCACTAAATCCATACTCAATATTCCCTGAACATAATGATTGGTCAAGAACTGGTGTAAAACATTGGCTTCTGCCCGCTCTTTATCCGTAATATTGGTATTCATCCAACGCCTATCGGCAATAAGCATTAATAATTTAACATGATCACCTTTGCGAATGCTTGTTTCTAGATTTAAACTAGAGGAAGAATAATGGATTGCTTCTGAAAAATCCAACCATGCATTGGCTTTTCCATGACTTGCATATATCGGCTTTTCGCTCATATTAAAGTGTATAATGAATTCTTCATTTTTAGGATCTGCGCTTCTACTCATTTTTAAATCGAGGTGAAAAACGCAATCTACTTTCACCAAACTCAGTCCATCGCCAAAAGTTGTCAATTCAAATAAGCCCTCTCCTACAGCAGGATGGAATATCAAATTATTGTTTCTAATTTCAATGGGATATCCAGTGACTTCAGTAAGTGCATCAGAAAAATTTCTTAGCCATCGATCATCTGTGGTCAGATAGTAATCTAGTTTAAATTCCATGATAATTAACTATTTGTGTATATGGTACAAAATTACTTGACCTTATCTCTCCCAAAGGCTACAATAAGTTAATTAACTACCAGATTAAGACTAAACACAAGAGACTTCAGCGACATGTTTTCCCTTTGGAACCTCAGCGTGCTTAATGCAATTATCTACTGTTGGCTTAGGCTTTGTTTATACCTACTAGGTTCTATATGGAATACCTGCTTAAATTTTTTCGCAAAATGGCTCAGGTTAGCAAACCCAACTTTTTGGCCTACTTCTGAAATAGTCTCACCGGTTTGCAAAAACTCTGCTGCTTTCTGCATACGAACTTCCATCATCAGGGTATGATAGTTTTTGCGATAGATATTCTGAAAAAGCGTTATAAATTTATTTCGGCTCATCATACATTTACGCGCCGCCAAAGTAATGGTAGGCCAACTGTGATAGCTTTTTTTCCCAAGCTTCCCAATAACATTCATGATCCTAGATACATCTGAAAAATCAGCTTGTTGTGCAACCAAGTCTTCCTTTATATGTTGTGTAATGAAATAAGAAAGCAATCGAAGTACTTTTCCCTTCACCTGTAGCCGCATATTTGTTTGCATATCTTTCTCTTGAAGTAAATCAAAAGCTACAGACATTTCTTCCAAGGTGAGGTTAAGAGCCCCCTGTACGGTCCTGTTTTGAAGAAAATCCTGTATCAAATCTTCCCCTATACTGCTGCTGTAATTTAACTGCTTGTTCTCTAACCACGAGCGGTGTATAACAATGGTTACCCATTTCGCCCATTTATCTTCGGAAAGTTCCATTTCGGCAGCTTTACCACTACTGGAATAAAAAACAGCTTCTTTCCAATCCACGCCCGCATCCAACTTTGCTCCATCTTCTTTCTTAATCATAAAAGAAGCTTCACTAAGGTTAAAATGGATATACAAATGTGCATTTGAGCGCATTGCATTTCGCATCAGTTTTGCATTATTTTTAAATTTGACATTTGCCTTGAACACAGCTAAACCAGTACTAAGCTGAAGTAAGGATATGGTTCCTTCTCCTATAGATGAAGGCAAGTAAATCGTGTTATTTTTAGGGTAGATTACTTTATCATATACTTTCGACATTGAGCTAGCAAAATCATGTAGACAGTCTTTATCACTATTAAGGTACACGTTGATTTCGGGCACATTTTTATCATTTTGCTGTACTGCATCTAATCCTAGATAATTTGTAATCAATGCCTCATCTATCCCTGGTCTACTTTTAACGGAGAGAGAAGTGCTTTCTCCCATACATTTCACTTTAATTTCCTGGTTTTTATGATCCTTTAAAAGGGTAAAAAAACCTGCACTTTCTATTTTTGCTCCTTCATATGCTACATCCGCATGTATAAACTCTATGGGGAAAAGAATAGGGTTTCCATTGATAATAATATACTTTTTTATTTTCATCGTCTTCTGCTCCTTTACATCTAACTGATTAACACAAAGTTATCAAAGGACAATATGCAGAAAGGATAAAATAGGGTATTAAACTATTGTAATAAGGTAAAAATGAGCCTACTTTGTTGGTTTTACAAAGTTTTCTATAGGAAGCAGGTTAAATTTTTTCTTGTATGCAGCAGCAAAATGTCCCGATTGGCTATAGCCTAATGCTAACGCAACTTCTCTGATTGATTTAAAACTTCCTTCGTGAAGAAGCTCTTTCGCCAGCAACAACTTTTCATTAAGAAAAAAATGGTGAGGCGTGTCTTTCATGATTTTTTTAAATAGCGTCTTATATTTAGAAGTAGACATTCCTGCTATTTCGGCTAGCTTTTGAATACCTGGAAAATCCATTTGCAGATCATTAACGAGATAAGCGATACTTTTATCCATATTTTCTAAATCCTGCTGAGGCAGTTTATAGAGCTTATCGTCGTACAACCTTAAGCGTTTAATTAAATTGGTAAAAACCTGTAGTGAAATACCTCTTAGTAATAATTCGAAAGCAGGATCATCAAAGGAGCGGTTTTTTAAGTCATTCAATAATACCTGTGTAGCACTCTCTACATGCTGATAGTACGAGAGCACCCTTTTGGATTCGTCAAATATGGCCTCCAATTGCTGAGCAGGTTTGTATCCAACCAACATTGATTGGAGCAAAAATTTGGCAATAAATAGCCTAAGATAAAAGTTTCGCTTGCCAATTGCCGGGATGAAAGTACTCTCTACCTTGCCATCGGTGAATCCCATCCCAAATTTAGCAGAGTAACCAACTTTATGATTTGTACCATCAATAATATGCTGGTTAAAATGATCACTAATATCATAGTAAACCACATACATTTCTTCTTTAGTTGGCGTGCGTGTAATTTTGACCGGTGCAGTATAAACAAGATCCACCAACTGTATGGAAAAACCAGGGATAATTTCTAAGAATATCGTTCCTCCCGAGCCATGTTGCTGAGGCAACCTACTATACTTATTGTCAACAACTTCTGTATCAAATGCATGAGCCACTTGATACATCCAATCGGGGCTTAGGGTGTAAGAGTGTTTAATGTGTCGCATTACATATGTGTTAGATAATCCTTAGGGGGTATACCATATAACTTTTTAAATTGATCGGCAAAGTATGAGGCATTTGCGAAATTATAATGTGCCGTAACTTCACCTATTGTATATTGTCCTGTTTCCAACATTTGCTTTGCATAAGCGAGTTTGTTTTGGAGAAAAAAGGCATTGGGAGACAGTCCGGTTATTTTGCGGAATAATGTTTTATACTTAGTTTCCGACATCATTGCCCTTGTGGCTAATTCTTTTATTCCCGGAAAAGCAGTTTCTATTTGTGCAATTAAAAATGATTGTGAGCTAATAATGGAAACCAAGTCCTCTTTCACCACTTTCTCCAAAAGAATTTCCTGGTTCAATGCTTGATCCAAATAATCACTTAATAAGTTATAAACAGTACTTTTAACCACAATATCATAGAGGGGATCTTCTTGATCTGTATTCCTCAACTCATTGATGAGCCACCAAGCTTTATTGCTTGTTCGTCCGTAGCGTAAGAAAGTATTTTTTTCAGCATCAAACATTGAATGAAGAATATCCCTAAACTGAGGAAAGCCTGAAAAAATCCTCCTTAACTCCCTTTTATCAATATGGATAGCGATACTATAGGTTTTGCTGCCCTCTTTGATGATATAATCTGCATCTAAGCTACTATCAAACAAGGCAACATTGTAGTCCCACCTACCTACGGAATTGCTCACATTGTCCAAAATATGCACCACATCACCTTCTGTAAAGTCAAAATGAAGTGTTACAAAATTGTTTTTGGTATTGCGCAGGTAAAAAATTAGCGACTGGTTAAAAACGGCATCGATAATGAAGGTTGAAATGGATTCGCTGACCTTCATAAAATAGCATGTTCCTTCTAGTACTTCCGACGGTATTTTTAAAAAAGAACCTTCAACTTCTCCCCCCAATTTTTGGGCAAATGAATAAATCCAATAAGGATTAACTCCATTTTCATGAGTTATTTCCATAGTGTTATTACGTTGGTTTTCCACAGGTTATATGATTACTACAAATATTTAAATTAATAAATTATCATGAGATGAAATGCTTTTATTTTTTAAAGAAACCAAAAGCAAGTGCTAGGGCATCTTATTTCATTTTAATATTGAAAACTGTAGGTTTAAGGTATTTTTTTTCTGACTAAAACCTTGCCTGGTAAAATTCTAAATTTGCGCTGATATACCGCAGAAAAGTAACTGGATTTACTGTAACCTAATTCGTAAGCGATTTCCCATACCGAATTATAATTTGCACTGGTTAGTAATCGTTTAGCCAAAAATAATTTTTCGGTTAAAAAAAACTTATTTGGAGTGTTGTTGAACATTTTCTTAAATGCCAGTTTATATTTTGATTCCGACATTCCGGCCATACGCGCCAAAGTGCGAACTCCAGGAAATTTTACCCGCAGTTGCGTTGAAATATATTCTTGAGCAGTTAAAATGCCTTTAATTTCAGTTTCGGAAAGTTTTAACGCTGGATGACGAATTTTACCAAAACTTTCTATCAATAATCCTAAAAGCCGATATGATGTACTCTTGAAAAAAAGTTCAAAAGATGGGTGTTCGTAAGACTTATTTTTCAATTGACGTAACAATAACTTACTGCGGCTGTCAACACGACCATAAAACAATAAGGTACTATATTCTGGATCAAAATATACTTTCTTATTATTCTTTTGTCCATGACTCTTTAAAAGATTAACCATCAAATCCTTGCTTACAAAAAGGCATAATGAATAAGTACGCCCCTCTAGCACTGGGATGTACGTACTTTCTACCGATGAATCAATAATACCAAGGTCAAAAGGTGAATTGAGGCCAACCTTGTGCCCCACCCCGTTAACAATATGTGTGCTTATATTTTCGCTCATATCATAATACACAAACACCAAATCATCGCCCTTCGCTTTTCTGCTTAAACGTACAGGTTGATGAACAAACATGTCTCTCAACATTACGGACAAACCAGGCATTAATTCCAAAAAATAAATCCTGCCTTCAGCAACTTCGTCAGAAAAGAGGATTATTTTGTTATCGATTGGCTGGGCACCAATTAGCTTACCGAATTGTTGTAGCCATTGAGGTGTAAGTGTATATGTAAAATTTACCAACAATTTTTTCATATACGCTAATGATCTTTAAGCAACTCATGCTAGCATTTATTGCTTGGGCAAATTTCAACGAACTAAAAACAGGAAAAGGAAAAGAAAGGGTATTTAAATACCATGATAAGACATTTGGTTTAACCTGTATTGGTTATCCCGTTATTTTAAGCTATATATCACTGAAAACCATGTGGGTTCCAATTAAAAAAACTTTCAATTCAATTGAATTGAAGGTTTTTAACAAACATTTTAGCACAATGTTAAGTTATCATCATACTTTCTATCTTAATATATGATTAACACCTTCGTAATAAAGATGGGATAGCTTTGTTGCGTCCAAAATAATTTGGACAGTCAAAACTTATTATATGAAAAGACTTTTACCCAAAATCATTGTTTTGGTGATGTTGGTTTTCCCTGTTTTTGTCTTTGGACAAAAAACCTACATCTTACAAGAAACATTTGCTGGACTTACCACTGGCGACAACACTACTACAAGTGGATCAAGCTCCGCATGGACTGGCAATACCAATTTTACAACGGTAGATAGAGCTTACCAAGCAGGTGGCATGGTTAAACTAGGTACCGCTAGCTTAGTTGGCTCTATTACTAGCAAGCCCCTAAACCTTAGTGTGAATGGTGGTAGCTTTAAAATTGACTTTAAAGTAAAAGGTTGGACCACCGTGGAAGGATCTATTACCGTAACAGTTACAGGCTTAGCTCCACAAACTGTTAGTTATAGTGCTATCATGAGCAGCAGTGCAACTGAGACTAAAACACTTTCTTTTACTGGTGGTGCAAATAATGCCACTGTTAAAATAGAAACCACTGCAAAAAGAGCATTTATTGATGAAGTGCAGGTATATTATGAAGCGGCAAGCAACGCTCCTTCTATTACGGCTAACACCTTAGCTTTCGGCAATCAAAACATCAACAGCAGTTCTAGCGAAAGAACTCTAACCCTTAACTATGCTAACTTAAATGGTGACGATGTAGTTTTAAACACGGGAGCGCCTTATACTATTTCAGAAACCAGTGGCGGTACTTTTTTAAACTCAATTACCCTTACTGGCGCTAGTTTAACTGGCACTAGTAAAAATGTTTTTGTAAAATTTCTTCCTACTAGCGCTGGCGCTAACAATGGTTCGATCAGTATTACCGGTGGTGGTTTAGTAAATCCCTCAAGTGTAGCTTTAAGTGGTACAGGTATTGATCCCTCAGTAATGTCTTTTGATTTCGAAGATTGTACTCCTTCTGGAAGTACGACACTTCCTGCTGGCTTTACCCATCAAAACGTTACAGGTAGCCAAACTTGGGCTTGTACATCTTTTGGCAGAGATGCTTCAGATGCTACGGGAAAAGCAAGCAGTGGCAATGCGGTACAAATTAATGGTGGTTCTTCTACTTCAAGTACCGAAAATGAAGATTGGTTGATTTCAAAATCTTTCGACCTTTCAACCATGACCTATCCTATGTTATCTTTCTGGAGCAGAACTGCTTTTGCTGGTAATACGCTACAATTAAAAGTATCTACCAATTATGATGGCAGCAGTCTTCCTAGCACTGCAACTTGGACTGATATTGGTGGCAAATTCCCTGCTATTCAATCTGATACTTGGACTAAGTCTGATAATATTGACCTGAGCAATTTTAAAACTACCAAGGTTTATATCGCTTTTGTATATACCTCACCAAATGCCAATCCATCAATGGGCGCTCGTTGGACCTTAGATGATTTTGCGATTCGTAATTCTTCTACTCCAGCTCCTGTTGAACTTAGCTTACAAAGCTCGTCATTGAGTTTTGGATATCAAGCGGCGGGCAGTACTTCGGCTGAGCGTTCGTTCACTTTTTCGGCCAGTGGCCTTACCAACGACGTTACCTTAACAGCTCCTGCTAATTTTACTATTGCCAAAACCAATGTTGGGCCTTATAATTCTTCAGCTACTTATACCTTAGCCGAAGCTAACAATGTATCTTCAACCGTTTTTGTAAAGTTTACCCCACCAGTTGCTAATACCAATTATTCGCAACAGTTGAATATTGCTACCACAGGTACCGCTACCCAAACCTTAACCCTTTCGGGTAATACCTTCGATACTAATAACACCTTAGAGGTAGTGAACTGGAACATCGAATGGTTTGGATCAGCTTCAAATGGGCCAAGCAATAAAGCCCAACAAGCGGCTAACGTTAAAACCATATTTGGCAATTTAAATGCCGACATTTATGGATTAGCAGAAGTAGTTGATACTACGTTATTTAGAAACAGTGCCTTACCTGCTGGCTACAATGTAATTTTCAGTGACTTTGGTTCGTATGCTGACGATGATAAAGACTCGGATTACCCACAAGCACAAAAACTGGCTTTTATGTATCGCACTGATATCATTAAACCAGTACGTTGGTTTGGGGTATTAAGGAACACCTATTATCCGGACGATCTTTCTAACAATGGAAATGGCACGCCTTTTAAAAACTGGTCATCAGGTCGTTTTCCATTTTTAATGGAGGCAAAAGTAGTGATGAATGGTGTTGAAGAAACTGTTTATTTTATCGAGATCCATGCGAAAGCCAATACTGGCGACGTAGCGGCACAGAATGATTCATACGACAGAAGAAAAGGTGGTGCTTTACAGCTTAAGCAATATATAGATGCTAATTTAGCAGGCAAAAAAGTAATCATTTTAGGGGATTTTAACGATGTATTGAACCCTGACAAAACCATTGCACCAAAACCTGCTGGAACAGGCACTTCATATAGTGATTTCACTGCTGATCAAACCAATTACTTCCCTGTAACCTTACCTTTAAGTTTGGCAGGAAAAAGATCAACCGCTGGCTTTGCTACAGTGATTGATAATGTGATCATCAACAAAAACTTAAATGATAACTATTTGAGTAACTCTGCTGAGGTATTAGATCAGGTTACTACTTTGGTAGCTAGCTATAGCAGCACTACTACCGACCACTACCCAATTCAAACCAGGTATTTCTTTAACACTACCTTAAGTGTAAACTGGGGTTATTTTACGCCTAGTATCAATGGAAATACAGTTACACTTAAATGGGAAACTAAATCGGAAACAGACAATAGTCACTTTGTAGTAGAGCGTTCTTTGGATGGCAAAAGCTTTACCAAAGTTGCTGAACAACAAAGCAAAGGCCCACAAGGTGCCGCTTATCAAGCTGTTGACCAAAATCCAGCTCAGGGCATTAACTATTACAGAGTTCAACAAGTAGACCGCGACGGAAAATCAAGCTATTCGGAAGTGAAATCAGTAAGGTTTTTAGGCAATAACCAAGCTACTTTCTTTGTGTATCCAAATCCGGTAAAAAACAATATCACCTTGAACTACTCAAGCAATAGCAATCACTTACAATTATTGGTGAGCGGTATTGATGGTAGGGTACAACTACGTACTACTGGTACTATTAACGATCTAAACAACCAAGTTAATCAAAAGGTGAAAGATTTGGCTAGAGGCGTTTACATTGTTCAAATTACTGACGGTGGTACTACTTACCAAAGCAAATTTGTAAAAGAATAAACCCAACAACAATATATACTCCTGAAGGGGTGCCCAAAAGGCATCCCTTTTTTTTATGCACACAAAGTTTAACCTGAACCGTTGGAATTTCCAAACAGTCGGGAAAACTTAAAAACATTTAACCACATAGGCACATAAGGACCACTGGTCTTTCTATGTGTCTATGTAGTTCATTTTATTCACATTCCTCTTCAAGGGTTTCTATTATTAAAGAAATTACAAACACATAGGCACATAGGGATATTACTTTCGCCAATTGGTTTATAAAATACCCCCTCTCTCCCGATAATATTGGGTCCTATCCCCAAATGGGAGAGAAAAGCTTCAACAAACATTTGCTGCTAGTTGAAGAGTAGCATCTTTCTCTTAAAGACAACCAAATTACCTACGAAAGCTTTTCCAATAGCATCTTAATTTTGGTATTTTAGCGAAATGCAAAAATCCAATAAAAACGCTTTCACTAAATTTTTCAATTCCGAAAAAACAGGAGGAATTCTGCTGTTATTTTGTGTGGCTTTTTCACTGATTATTGCCAACTCCGGGGGAAAAGAGGCTTTTCAACAACTGCTAGACCAAATTTTAGGATTTCAATTGGGCAGCACTCAAATTAGTTACAGCGTAGCTGTTTGGATCAATGATGGTTTAATGGCTATCTTCTTCTTACTGGTAGGGCTAGAAATTAAAAGAGAATTGGTTGCCGGAGAGTTATCCAATATCCGAAAGGCCTCGCTACCGGTATTAGCTGCTGTTGGAGGCATGCTACTGCCCGCAGGCATTTATTGGGGCATTAACCAAGGTACGCCAACAGCTAGTGGCTGGGGTATTCCTATGGCTACAGATATTGCATTTGCCTTGGCCATTATTGCCATGTTGGGAAAAAATGTGCCGCCATCATTAAAGATATTTTTGGCTGCATTAGCCATTGTTGACGATTTAGGGGCTATTTTGGTGATTGCTATTTTTTATACCGACCAAATTCATTGGCAGGAACTTTATATTGCCGGGGCTATTGTTGTCGCACTAGCCACCTTAAACTATTTCAAAGTCAAATCGCTTTGGTTTTACTTGATTCCAGGAATTTTTCTCTGGTATTTCATGCACCATTCGGGCATTCACGCGACCATTGCTGGGGTGCTATTAGCATTTACCATCCCTACTGGAACCAATACTTCATCGCCTTTGGAAAACTTAGAGCATAGCTTAGCCAAACCAGTCAACTTTTTAATCATGCCCATTTTTGCCTTGGCAAATACCAATATCACCTTTGAAAGTAGTATGTTAAAAGGCTTAGCTTCTCCATTAGGCATGGGGATCATCTTAGGCCTTTTTGTAGGGAAAACATTGGGTGTGAGTTTATTCTCTTACTTAGCCGTAAAACTCAAATTGGCCAAATTACCATCGGCTGCCAATTGGAAACATATTATTGGCGTAGGCATGCTAGCCGGAATAGGCTTTACCATGTCTATCTTTATTGCCATGCTTTCATTTACAGATTACCTGTACGTTATTGAAGCCAAATTTGCCATCCTTTGCACTTCTGTTTTATCTGGAGTTATTGGATTTATTTTCCTTAAGAACCTAAAACGTAAACATGCCTAATATCCTTATTGAAACGGAAAGATGTTTGATCAGACCTCTAACGATTACTGATGCTGCTGGTATTTTTGAATTGGATAGCAACCCAAACGTGCATACCTTTTTAGGCAAAAACCCCATTAAAACAATCGAAGAAGCTGAAAATGCCATTAAATTTATCCAAAAGCAATATGCTGATTTGGGTATTGGCAGATGGGCTATTATTAATAAAGCCAATGGCGATTTTGTAGGCTGGACTGGTTTCAAATATATAATTGACCCTATTAATGGACATGTGAATTATCACGATTTGGGTTATAGGCTAGTGGAAAGATATTGGGGTACGGGCATTGCCACCGAAACGGCGAAGGCTTGTGTTAAATATGCTTTTGAAACCATGAATTTGGAGGCTATTTATGGCATTTGTGATATAGATAATTTGGGTTCTAAAAACGTTTTACAAAAATGTGGTTTAATCCCGACAGAAGTCTTTGACTTTGACGGCACTCCTCATTACTGGTTTTCTTTACAACAAGAAGATTGGCAAAAGAAAAACCACCTCAAATAATTGCTATCATGCCTAAAAAATCCATCGAAAAACCTCTCTTTATCATTCTCGCCATTACCATACCATTATTGGTTGCTTCTATAGGTGTTTTTTTTGCTATTAAATCGGCATTAAAAAACATGCAGACATCCCATAAAAACAATAATCATATCAGCGTTGCTGTTTTTGCGAACAGTTTTAAAGACAAGGAAAAGTTTAACGAAATCATGATTGATTTTTACTCCATGGCCAATATGGCCGAAGATATTTTCCCTTTAGATAGTACTTTGAAAGGCAAGGAAAAAGCAATATCGGATGTTAAGGATATCAGTATTTATTACTGGAACAGGAACATTGAAATTATCGACAGTTTGGACAAGTTAGTGCATAGTAAAAGTGTACAACCTAAAATAGAAGTTTATAAAACTTACAGTGCTTTGAATAAGAAATATTATACCTTAATGCATAAAGCCCTGACAGAAAACAGTACCAAATATGATACTGAACTAGCAGCTTATGAGGCAAAAATCAGCAAGATTTCGAAGGAGATTTACATTAAATAACCAACGCGGACAGTTTTGTATATAAATTGAAATAAACATGGCCTTTTATGACTTAACGAAACAAGAGCGAGATGCATTGGTAAATCAAATGCAAGCAGTTATTTTAAACGACGTTAGCGCAGCAAAGCATACCAACCTTCTTCCTTATTTTGCTGATGAGGATACCTATATTAGAAAAACGGCCTACCTTGCTATTGGGAAAATCTTCAAAACAGATACTGGATATTTACCTAACATCATTAAGCTGTTAGACACCCTCTTTACACATGATGATTTTAAGGTGAGACAAACTGTTGTTAATGCCGCTGGAGAAATTGGTAAAAGTGATTTTGAAACCGTTCAACCATTTTTTGACAAAGGATTATTAGATGAGCATCACGCGGTGAGAAATGCAGTGATTGGTTCCGTAAAAAAGATGGGCGAAGTAAATCCTTCTCCTGTATTAACTTGGGCCGCAAGCTATTTACAACATCCCGACAAAGAAATAAGGCGTGAGATTTGTCATGGTATTGAGCTTAGGGGAAGAAAATATCCGCAAGACATTTTACCATTGTTGAAACAATTAGAGTTTGACCCTACCAAAAGGGTGAGCAGTACCTTGGTGCATGTGATTGGACAAATTGCTTACAAAAAAGGATGCTTGGCTACCGTAATTGCCGACCTTAAAACTTGGCAGAACAAGGAGTTGGTAAATCAGGCTATTTTAGAAATCATTGACGTTCATGAGCGATATAAGGATTTCGCTGTTTTGAGCCAGCAAGAAGCCATTGATTATATTGAGAAGCATTATTGAAAGAGATTTTACTCCTAAACGTTGTCATGTTGAGCTTGTGTCATGTTGAGCTTGTCGAAACATTATGCGACAAATGGTCTTCGACAAGCTCAGACTGACAGACGAGGGTGAGCACTTAAACTGGGCTTATGGTTACTTACTTTAACACGCCAATCTTTAAATAGTCTTCGACAGGCTCAGACTGACAAGCGGGGTTGAGCTTTTGGGTTGAACAGTTCAAAATTTACTTAAACCGCCCCATAAACTCCTTAATGCTTCCTTTTAGGTTATTGGCATCCATATTTTTCACAAAGGCACTTCCTATAATAGCACCACTTGCATATTGACTTGCGGCTTGATAGGTTTCCTTATTGGAAATTCCAAAACCAATAACCACTGGACTTTTCAGGTTCATATCGGCAATGCGTTTAAAGTAAGTTGTAGCACTTTCAGAAACTGCCAAATTACTCCCAGTAGTAGCCGAAGAGGATACCAAATAGATAAAGGCATTACTTAAACCATCAATTTTACGAATACGCTCTTCTGAGGTTTGTGGGGTCACCAAAAAGATGTTACTTAATCCGTATTTTTCAAAAGTGGATTGGTACAATTCCTCGTATTCATACATCGGCAAATCGGGAATAATACAGCCATCTACCCCTACTTCTTGACATTTTTGGCAAAAAGCCTCTACTCCATATTGCAAAACCACATTCACATACCCCATCAACAAAATTGGAATGTTCACTTTTTGGCGTAAATCTTTCAATTGCTCAAATAAAATAGCCAAAGTCATTCCATTATCTAATGCTTGTTTACTACTTGCTTGTATAATGGGGCCATCCGCTACAGGATCCGAATAAGGAAAACCTATTTCTAAGAAATTAGCACCTGCTTTTTCCAGTTCCTTGGCAATATCCAAGGTATCATTCAAATGAGGGTAACCTGCGGTATAATAAATGGAGAGTAACTCCTTTGGTTGTTGCTGAAATAATTGTTGAAGTCTGTTCATTTTTTAGTAGTTAGTAGCTAGTGGTTAGGGATTAGCAGTTGGGCGTAGCGCTTAATCCTACACCTTTTCTCCTTTATAAATTAAAATATTTCATATAAGTTTCCATGTCCTTATCACCCCTGCCCGAAAGACAAACCACTACGTTATCTCCCGCTTTAAACTGCATTTTTTCAAGATAAGCCAAGGCATGAGCACTTTCAATTGCTGGAATAATGCCTTCATATTGGGTTAAAAGCAAACCAGCTTGTAAAGCCTCATCATCAGTAATTGAGGCGTAAAGTCCGCGGCCGGTTTTAAATAAATGTGCATGCTGAGGGCCAATACCAGGGTAATCTAATCCTGCGGAAACAGAATGAGGCTCTACTACCTGTCCATCTGGCGTTTGCATCAAAATGCTTCTACTGCCATGTAATACTCCTTCCTTTCCCAAAGTGGTAGTCGCCGCAGAGAATCCACTGTCTACACCTTTACCAGCTGCTTCCACCGCAATCAGTTTTACACTTTCATCATCAATAAAATGATAGAACATCCCCATCGCATTACTTCCACCACCTACACAGGCTAGTACATAGTCAGGCAATGATTTTCCAGTTTGCTCTTGTAGCTGCTTTTTAGTTTCGAAAGAAATAATGGACTGAAATTGCGCCACCATGTCTGGATAAGGGTGTGGACCAACTACGGAACCAATGATGTAATGAGTATCTACAGGATTACTGATCCAATCACGCATGGCTTCGTTGGTGGCATCTTTAAGTGTTTTACTCCCAGAGGTTGCCGCCACTACTTTTGCACCAAGCATTTTCATACGAGCCACATTAGGTGCCTGACGTTTGATATCCACCTCACCCATATACACCACACATTCTAAACCACGTAACGCACAAACCGTAGCCGTGGCCACTCCATGTTGTCCTGCTCCTGTTTCGGCAATGATCCTCTTTTTACCCAACTTCTCGGCAAGTAGAATTTGACCTATGGTGTTGTTAATTTTGTGAGCCCCCGTATGGTTCAGGTCTTCACGTTTAAGGAAAATATTTGCCCCGTATTTGTCGGACAAGCGCTTGGCCAAATAAAGTGGCGAAGGTCTTCCTACGTAGTCTTTGAGCAAGGCTTTAAACTCCTGTTGAAATTGTTCGTCGTCAATAATTGCTTGGTACTGTTGACGCAGTTCTTCTACGTTTGGATAAAGCATTTCGGGGATATAAGCTCCACCAAAATCACCATAGTACCCTCTTTCGTCTACAAAATAATTCATGTTATTTCTTTTTTGTCATACGCAGCATTGCGAAGTCTCTTTGAGATTCCTCGTTACTCTCGGAATGACAGGTTATTTTACGTTATCAAAAAACTCTTTCAACTGTTCTACATCTTTCAAGCCTGGTTCTAGCTCAAATTTACTATTTACATCTACGGCATAAAGCCTAGGATCTTGTATCTCTGCAATTTTCTGAGCGTGTTCCAATCCTATTCCTCCACTTAAGAAGTAAGGTTTATCCAAATGGTAACCTTCAAGTAATTTCCAATCGAATACTTTACCTGAACCTCCATGCGCTGGGGTTTGGGTATCAAAAAGGAAATGATCTACCACAGAAACATAAGGCGCTAATTGTTCAAATTCAAAGTCAGGATGAACCCCAAAAGCTTTGATCACTTCTACGCCTAAGGTTTTAATCTCGGCACAATATTCCACGCTCTCGGCTCCATGTAGCTGCACTGCTTTTAATTGGTGCTTAGCTATTTTCATTTTTACTTCGTTGATGTCTTCATTGACAAATACACCAACAGTTTTGATATCGGCAGGGATATATTTTATGAGCTCGGCAGATACTTCACTGATCAGCCTCGGGGATTTCGAATAGAAGATGAAGCCCAAATAATCAGGGTGCAAGTCGGCTACTTCAGCTATATTGGCTGCCTGTTTCATCCCGCAAACTTTGATTTTCATTTTCATGTTTATTTATTTTTGAACCACCTTAGACACCTTAGGGCATTTTAGTTTTTGGACCATCAAGGGATTAAATTTATAGCCTTAATTTTCTTCATTTCTTAATGTTTAATTCATTTTAACCACCTTAGGAACCTTAGAACATTTTAGTTCTTCGCTTATGCTTAGGTGAACTTAGGTGTCTTAGGTGTTAAATTTTTATTTTTAACCATCTTAGATATTTTAGACTTAGCTGTTCTAAGTTGTCTTAGGTGGTTATACCCTATCCTGCTATTAAATTTTTAAAGCTTCCCAATGCTCTTTTGCTTAATAAGGATTCTTCTGCTTCATAGTAGCAATCGGCGAAACTTGTATTTTGTTTAATGGTTTGTATGGCCAGTGCTGCATTGCATAATACCACATTGGTTTGAGCATCCGTAGCTTTTCCTTCTAGCACTTCTGTAAATATCTTGGCTGAAGATTCAATAGTATCTCCGCCTTGTATTTGTGACTCCTGCAATTCCTCGAACCCTAAGTCAGCAATTTTTGTGAGGGCTTCTCCCTTTTTACTGAAAGTTTTAAAATCACAGGTCAACGACACTTCGTCAAAACCATCTACAGCGTGGATAATATTGTAATTTTTATCAGTTTGTTGGTACAAATAGGCATAAATGCGTGCCAACTCTAAACTAAACACCCCTACAATCTGGTTTTTCGGCTTTGCGGGATTGCACATTGGCCCTAGCATGTTAAAAAAGGTTTTCACTCCCAATTCTCTACGGATAGGTGCCACTGTTTTCATTGCAGGGTTGAACAAAGGAGCATGGATAAAACAAATACCAGCTTTCTCTAAACTACGCTTTAATTCGCTTTCGTTATTGGTAAAACTATAGCCTAAATATTCCATCACGTTACTAGATCCACAGCCCGAAGAGACTCCGTAATTACCGTGCTTAGCTACTTTATGCCCTGCTCCTGCCACTACAAAAGACGCCAAAGTAGAAATATTGAAAGTATCCTTTCCATCGCCACCAGTACCGCAAAGGTCTACCAGTTCAAAGTCGGAGAAATCAACCTTCAGGCATAAGTCCAACATCGCATCGCGGAAACCCTGTAACTCCTCTACGGTAATGTTACGCATGCAATAGGCCGTAATAAATGCAGCTATTTGAGCATGATTAAATTCGCCCATGGCAATAGAGGTCAATATTTTTTGAGCCTCAGCACTGGTAAAAGTCTTGTTTTCGAAAAGGTGGTTTAATATTTTCTTCATGGTTATCAACAAAAAAAGGTTGCCTCATCAGCAACCTTCTAAAATATTCTTATTAAAAAAATAAACGTACAAAAGGTCACATCACGCTATTGCGTTATGCCACCACCAAATTGTATTTACGTTTACTTGTCTCATTCTGTAGGCAAATATGTAATTGTTTTTCTTTAAATGCAAAAACGATTTTACTTTTTATGTAATATTTTTTAAAAAGCCTTTCATAGTAAAAGAAAAAGTAGTGCCTTTTCCTATCTCGCTCTGTACTTCGAGCTTACCTGAATTTGCCAATACAAATTCTCGACAAATGATCAGTCCCAAGCTAGTTCCTTCTTCTGCGGATGTTCCTTTGGTTCCCGTTGCTGAGAGTTCAAAAAGCTTATCAATTCTTGATTGGCTAATCCCCACTCCATTATCCATCACTTCAAATTTGACCATACTTTTGTCGATGGCTCTGGCTTTTAAAGTAACTTGTCCATTTTTTTCGGTGAATTTAATGGCATTAGCTAATAAGTTCCTCACCACAAAATCAAAATGGTCAGCATCGGCTTTCAATACCATTCCTTCTTCTACATCAATATCCAGGGTAATATTTTTTTCGGCTGCTGCTTCTTGTAATAAACCTAAGTTGCGATAGATATTGACGACCGGATTAAATTCTGAAATATTCAATCGAACCCCCTTGATTTGCATTTGCCCCCATTTGAGTAGCTTATCCAATATCTCCAAGCTGCTATCACAATGTGCTACGAGCTTACCTACCATTTTTTCTTGGATATCCTGATCCAATTCTTTGTCTGATATCAACTTAAGGATACTGATGGTAGATACCAAAGGCGAACGAATATCATGGGCAATGATGGAGAAAAATTTATCCTTGATTTCATTACTTTCTTCCAGCTCTTTATTGGCTTTGGTTAGCAATTTATTCAAGTGCCTAGAACGGAAATAATTCCCAAGGGTAACTATAAGTACTATAAATATAGCAATGGCCACACAAAGAATGATGTTTTTGAACATCTTTTGCTCTTTGGTTTGCGCAGTGAGTTCTGTTAATTGTGTTTTCGACTTTTCCAATTCATAAGCACTTTCCAAACTGGAAACCTGCTTCATCATATCGGTATAAAACACTTGCTCGGCCAAGCTGTTTCGTTGTTCCCTGTAGTAAAGTGCCTTGGCTAAATTACCTTTTGCCTTATACAAATCCCCAATATTATCCAAAGCTGCAATTTGCTGACGGTACATTTTATGTTTTTCGGCAATAACCAAGGCTTGAGAAAGATAAAAAAGGGCACTATCAGGTTGATTTTTCACATAAACTTGGGAAAGTTCTATTAAGGTTGATTGCTCTCTGAGTACATTTTTAATTTCCCTAGTAAAAGCTAGTGCTTCTTTATAAATGTTGATGGCCTGATTTCGTTTACCACTCTTAAAGTAAGCTGTCCCCA
>Ga0206117_100195_pt1 | contig 91824 bp, 66 predicted proteins | sample 3A5Ametagenome_FD_177997 | JGI IMG/M metagenome (GOLD analysis project Ga0206117, IMG submission 177997) | Enriched microbial communities from leaf-cutter ant dump, University of Wisconsin, Madison, United States - 3A5A | ecosystem: Environmental > Terrestrial > Nest > Insects nest > Nest dump... | reverse complement strand
GTTGCGCTCGCGCAGGCGTACGCGCGCGCGCAGGACGATCCTGCCCAGTTGCGTGAACTTGCTGCAGCGGCGGGTGCGCATGTCGTGGTCGCCATCGATGCCGAGTTCAGGGGCGGCGCATGGCGCGTTGCGCTGCGCATGCCGCTTGCCGGCGGCGCGGAACAGACGGCGAGCGGCGTCGATGCCGACGTGCTGACAGCCACGCGCATGGCAACCGACGCGCTGGCCGCGCGCATGGGATGGCCGCTCGAGTCCCATGCGCCTGCTTCCATGGCAACGTCGGCGGACGACGCACTGCTGCAGCAGATGCATGCGGCGCTGCTCGAAGAAAAACTGGCGCTGGCGCGCTCGCTGCTCGATGCAGCCACGCCCGCGCAGCGCGCCCTGCCGGCGCTCCGGCTCGCGGCGGCGCGCATCGACTACGAGGCGGGCCGCCTGGACGCGGCACACGACGCGTTCCGCGCCTTGCTCGACGACCCTGCCACCGCGACCGACGAGCAGGCGCGCGGCGAAGCCTGGAACGCGCTTGGCGGTATCGAACTCCTGCGCAAGGAACCGAAAACCGCATTGCCGCTGTTCGACGAGGCAATCCGGGCACTCGCGCCGCTGCATGCCAACGACCTGCTCGGCCGCGCCTACGGCAACCGCGCGATCGCGCACGCGATGCTGGAGGACTACGACACCGAGCGCGCCGATCTCGCCCAGGCGCGCATCGCCCTGAGTACGGCCGGCGATGCGCTCGGGCTGGCGATCCTCGATTCAAACCGTGCCGCGTCGGAGATGCGCCGAGACCGCTATGCCGAAGCTGCACGCATGCTCACCGCCTCGGTTGACCGCTACGCGGCATTCCGTGCCTACGCGGCGGAACTCAACGCGCGCTCGAACCTCGGTCTTGTCCAGCTCGCGCTGCTCGAGCCGGAGGCGGCGCTGGCGACCGATCGCCGCATCGCCGAACTGCTGGACAAGGTGCCCGCGTCGGATGCGCGCCGCGTCGCCAATCTGACGCGCGTGCAGATCCTCATCGGCAACGGCCGCAACACGGCAGCCGCGGCGCTGCTCGAACAGATCCGGCGCGAATCCGCCAGCGAGCCGGCGGCGCTTGCGCATGTCGCCAGCCTCGAGGCGCGGCTCGCGTTCGGCGCCGGCGACCTGGAGCGCGCCGGTCGCGAGGCCCGCGCCGCCATCAAGGCACCCATCCCTCCCGACGATGCCCGCGATCGCGGCACGAACTGGCTGATCCTCATTCGCGCCGAACTCGCACGCCACGACGTCGCCGCGGCCGACGAGAACCTCGCCCGCGCGCGCGCGTGGGCCGACAGCGAAACCTTGCCCAATGCCCTGCCCCGCATCACGCTGGCTCGCGCCGAGCGCGCCGTGTACGCCGGCGATGCCGCGGCCGCTCGCGGGCTGTTCGACGAGGCGCTCGCACAAGCCGAACGCGGCGACGTGCCGATCGATCGCGTCGCCGTCTCGGCCGAGTACATCCACTGGCTGCTCGAGCAGCGCGACTTTGCGCGCGCCAGCGTCGTCGCCGAGGGCATTGCGAGCTGGGCCGGGCACGACTTCACTGCCGCGCTGGCCCAGCTCGAGGTATTCCACGCGCTGCGCGACCCGAGCGCCTGGCGCCAGGCGCTCGAGCGCACGCGCGCACTCGCCGGGGAGCGCGCGATCCCGCCGGCGTTGACCACGCGCGGCCCGGAATGACCATTGGACGGCCCGAAACGCCCATTCGCACGGGCATTTGATGGAAACGTGACGTCTTTCGGATGCATTCGGCCGAGCGTAGTCGCAGATTCGGGCGGCTGGCGCCGCTGCGCCGTTCGTCGAGGTTTCAACATGCTCCGATTCGCTTACCGCTCCCTTCTCCTCGCCTTCGCCGCCGCCGTCGCCATGCCTGCGGCGGCAGCCGACGGCGATCTCGACCCCACGTTCGGCCGCGACGGAATCAGCCTGATTTCGCTCGACGGCGTCGAGGGCCACGAACTGCGCGCCTTCGATTCGCTCACGCTGCCGGACGGCAAGCTGCTGTTCGGCGGTTCGCGCAATCTCCGCATCGGCGGCAATCCCGATCCGAACATGCGGCCGATGCTGGCGCGCCTGAACGCGGACGGCACGGTGGACATGAGCTTCGGCAGCGACCCGGCCAATCCGGGCATCCTCGTGCTGCCGTCGATCTCGCCGACGGCGATCCAGCGCATCGAGGCGGTGCGCCGTCTCGACGACGGTTCGATCGTCGTCGCTGGCAGCGCCTTCGCGATCGGCCCGGTCAGCGGCTGGATCGAAAAAATGGACGCCAACGGCAATCCCGACGCCAGCTTCGGCGATGCCGGACGCGTCAACATCGCCAGTACCTACGTGCACGGGCTCGACATCGATGGCCGTGGCCGGCTCGTCATCGCGGGCGAGCGTCTCGTCCACCTCGACGGCGACCCCGCCAACACCTTGCGCGGCTATCGCGGCTACGTGGCCCGGTTGAATCCCGACGGGCGTTTCGACGACTCGTTCGGCTCGAGCGGCGACGGCAGCGTGCTGCTCGACGCCGATGTGCAGGCCGACAACATCTACGTCGCCGGCATGGCGCTTGATGGCGCCGATGGTGTCTACGTCGGCGGCACCTACGAAGACAACACCACGCCGCTCTCCCAGTTCTCGCTGGTCCATATCGGCGCCGATGGCCAACTCGACGGGAATTTCGCGAATGGCGGCTGGCGCCGCTTCGCCATGGCGGGCGACAGCTCGACGGGCAACGGCATCGACGTGCTGGCCGCAAACCCGGCGGGTGGCGTGACCTTCGTGGGACATCGCGACAACGGCGACGGCACGACCAACCTCGTTGTCGGCCAGGTCGACGCGCTCGGCGCGGACGACGCCGGCTTCGGCGACGCTGCGACACCGGGCTACCTGCCGCTTTCCGTGCCGGCTTCGGCCTACTACCGCAACGCCACCGAACTGCGCCGCCAGGCCGATGGCAAATGGCTGGTCGGAGTGTCCTACGCCGCCGAGGAGAAAGAAGATTTCATCGCCGCGCGCGTGCTCGCCGACGGCGCGCTCGATGCGTCCTTCGGCCGCGACGGCGTGGTTGATCTCGACCTTGCCCCCGACGGCGCATACAGCGACCTCATGACGATGACGCTGCAGAACGGCCAGCCGATCCTCGCCGGCATCGTCAAGCAGGACCCGTCTTCGATGTTCGCCTCGCTGGGCGTTGTTCGCCTGCTCGGCGGCGCGGGCGACGACGACACGATCTTCAGCGACGGCTTCGACACGGCCACGCCGCCCAGCGGCGTCGTCAGCACCTACGACGACCTGCCCGAAGGCTTCCTCGGCGAGAGCTATACCTACAACGGCGTGACCTATCACGACGCCAACGGCATCGGCGGCGTCTTCCCCGACGGCTCGACGTTCGAGGCCGACGACGTCGGCAGCAACTTCACCGTCGAGAACGCCGGCTATTACTTCGACGACTATCCCGACTGGGGCTCGTCGCCGAACGTACTCACCTTCGGCGATGTCTACATTCCCGGCGAGAACTTCTCGATCGGTCCGCTCGTGCGTGCCAGCATGGATCTCGAGACGCCGGCCACGGCGGCGACCCTGCAGATGGTCTACTACGAGCATGGGCCGTGGGGCGGCATCGAAATCCATCTGGACGCATTCAATGGCGGCGAACTCGTCGGCTCCGACGTCGTGACGCTCGCCGGCGGCGGCGATCGCGACAACCTGGCCACGAACACGCTGTCGGTCAGCGGCGTCGAGTTCGATTCGCTCAAGCTCTATGCGACCTACGACGGCCAGCCGACCGCGCCGCGAGTGATGATCGACAACCTCGACATCGTGCCGGCGAAGTGAAAACGACCCTCGGCGCCGCAGGCACGCGGCGCCGAGGTTCCCTCCGGTTTCAGCGTCGCCGCGGCGACGGTTCGCGCACCACCACGGTTGCCGTCATTCCCGTCGCCAGCGTGAAACCGGCTGGCAGGTGCGCCGTGTCGATCGCGATGCGCACCGGCACGCGTTGCGCGAGGCGCACCCAGCTGAAGGTCGGCGTGACGTTGGCGAGCAGGCTCGCGCCGGTCGGGTTGTCGGTGTCGCCGATGCCGCGCGCGATGCTCTCGACCTTGCCGCGCGCGACCACGTCGTTGGCGAGGAAGCGGATTTCGACCGCGTCGCCGACATGCACGTACGGCAGTTTCGTTTCCTCGAAATAACCGTAGATCCAGTACGAATTGCGATCGATCAACGCGATGCGCGGCGTGCCCGCGGCCGCGTAGTCGCCGGGATGGATTTCGAGGTTGGTCACGTAGCCGTCGACTGGAGCGCGTACCTGCGTGCGTTCGAGGTCGAGCTTCGCGCGGTCGAGCGCAACGCTGGCCTGTTCGACGGCGGCGATCGCCTGCTCGCGCGCCGCGCCCGCCTGGTCGCGCGCGGCTTGCGCCTGGTGCAGCGTGGCACGCGCCGAATTTTCGGTGGCCACCGCATCCGAACGCGTTTCGGCGGACACGATGTTGCCCGGCATCTTCTGGCGACGTTCGGACTGTTCGGCGGCTTTCTCGTACTCGGCGCGGCGCGCCGAGATCGCCGCGCTCGCAGCCTGGCTGCCCGCGCCGGCGGCACGCGCGGCCGCCTCGGCGGCGGCGAGGTTCGCCTGCGCCTGGTCGACCGCGTACTGGAAGCGCGCGCGATCGACCACGAACAGCACGTCACCCTTCTTCACTTCTTGGTTGTCGCGCACGGGCACCTCGGTGACGATGCCGGACACGTCCGGCGCGACGCGCACGACGTCGGCACGCACGCGCGCATCGCGCGTCCACGGCGAATACATGTAGCGATTCCACAGCGCATGCGTGACCAGCGCGGCGACCAGCACGATCGCGGCCGTCAGGGCGAAGCGCAGGATCGACGAGATTTTCATGGCGACATTCCGTGCAAGGCGTATCAGGTCAGGGGACAGTGGACTCAGCGCATCGCGAGCAGGCCGAGGCCGCCGAACACGCAGGCGAACAGCGCGAGCCGGAACAGCGGCGGATGCCAGACATGGCGGTACAGCCCGAAGCGTCCGACCAGCCAGTCCAGTCCCCACTGCAGCAGCAGGCTGGCGAGGAAGATCGGCAGCAGCGTCGGCACGAGCGCATCGAACAGCGCGATCTCACGCGGCATGGGGCTTTTCCTCCGCGGGAACATGGGCGCCGAGCACGGAGCCCGTGTCAAGCAAGGCCAGGCGGATCAGATGCAGCGGCGACCTCAGCGCAGGATGCGCAGCTGCCTCGTCGATGGCCGCCGCGATGAGCCGGCGCGCGCGCGCATAGCGTTCATTTCCGGGAGTCGCGTAGAGATCGGCCAGCGCCGCCAGTGCCGCCTCGATGTCGTCGCGCAGCCGCGCGGAAACCTCGGCCTGGGCGAGCGCCATGCGCAGTTCGATGACCGCGCGACCGGTTTCCTGCACGGCGAGCGACCACGCCAGCCCCTCGCGCGAAGGCGGACTGCCCGCGCGCGTGTGCGCGACGATCTGCGCGGCGACGTCGCGACTGGCGCTTTCGAAACGCGGCAACAGCCCGCGCAGCGGCCATTCGCAGGCGTGCACGAGTTGCATGCGCAGCTTGTGCAGCAGGCGGCGCAACAGCCACGGACTGTCCGACGTGCCGGCAAACAGCATGAACGCGACGCCGGCGCCGCCGACGCCGAGCAACTGCGACAGGCTGTCGTTGATCGAATGCAGTGCGTTGTAGTCCATCGGGTTCTTCGCCGCGATCGTGTACAGCAGCGCCAACAGGTAACCCGCGCCGACACCGGGCCAGGCCGGCCTCGCGCTGAGGTAAAAGCCGGGCAGCAGGAACGGCACCAGCGCGGCGCAGAACAGCACGAATCCGTCCATGTGGATCAACACGCCGTACACGCAGGCGATGCCGGCGACGATGCCGAGCGCGTAACCGACCAGCATGTAGCGGATCGCGCGCAGCGGATCGGGCAAGGTCGCCATGAGGCCGCTGAAGATCGTCGCGATCAGCATCGCGCCGGCGCCTTCCGGCCACGCGGTGTCCAGCCAGAACAAGCCCATCGCGAACATCGTCAGGGTCGCGCGCACGACGACGATCGCGGCGCCGGCCCAGTCGTTGGCATGGCTGAACGGCGCCGGTTCGACCAGTCCGCGCGCGGCGCGCGGCGAGGCCAGCAATGCGTAGGCATCCGTGTAGTCGTGCAGTTCCGCGGCAATGCGCATGACCAGTTCGGCGCCGGTATCGAAGTCGAGCCGTTCAGCGCGAGCGTGGAGTCCGGCGCGAAGTCCGCGTGCCTGCGCGACGAGGCGCTCGTGCAGCCCCGACAGGCGCTGCGCCAGCGCAGGCGCCTGCGCGGCCACGCGCGGCTCGCTGCCGGATGGGCCGAGCGCATCGGCAAGTTCGCCGGCGAGCATCATCAGACGCTCGCGCACCGGCGCATGCGCCTCGCCCTGCAGCCGATTGAGCAGGTGATGCAGCGAGTGATAGCTCGTCGACGCCGCCATGAACGCGTGGTTGAACAGGCGCAGGCGCGGACTGCGCTGGCGCACGCCGGCGTCCTCGAACACGACCGAGCTGCGCTGGCTTTCGATCTGCACCACCTCGCGCACGAAGCGCAGGTGCGCCTTCTCGAGGTCCGCGCGCGGCAGCGCGCCGCGCAGGCTGTCGCGCACGAACACGATGAAGTTCGCGAACTGGCTGCGCACGCCGTCGCGCAGCACGTCGCCGAGCCGCTGCGGGAAGATTGCGTCGCTGACGATGCCCGCGACGAAGATGCCGAGCATCACTTCGCTCACGCGCATCACCGCCGAATCGAACACGTTCTGCGGATGGGTGACGACGGGCAGCGCGACGATCGCCGCGGTGTAGCCGGCGAGCACGAAACCGTACGACCTGAAATTGCGCTGCAGCGAGGCACCGCCGGCACACAGTCCGATCCACAACGCCGTGCAGGCGAGGAAGGGAACGCGCTGCTGCGGAAAGGCGCCGACGATCGCGAATGCGACGGCGCAGCCGACGAGGGTTCCCAGCGTGCGGTAGAAACTCTTGGCGATGACCATGCCGCTCTGCGGATGGATCACGATCGCGACCGTCATCATGGCGGTGCCCGGCTGTTCGAGGTCGAACCTCATCGCGAGCCAGCCGGTCAGCAACACGGCGAACGTCGCCTTGGCGACGAACAGCCAGTCCAGCGCGGCGCCGCGCAGCCACGCGAACACCTCGCCGGGACGCACCCGGGACGTGGAACCGGAAAGGCGTTCCGCCGCGGCGCTCACGTCACAGCGCCTCCGTATTGTCGAACATGCGCCGCAGCAGCGCCTCGAAGCGGGCGCATTCGCCGGCGCTCAGGCCGCGCACGCTGGTGTCGAGCAGGCGCGACATCTGCGGCAGCAACGACTCGATGCAGCGGCGCCCGCGCGCGGTCAGCGACAACACGACCTTGCGACGGTCGCCATCGGAAACGGCGACGCGGTTGATCAGCCCCTTCCCGCACAGCGCATTGCACACGCGCGTGATGTTCGCCGCCTTCTCGCCGGCCGCGTTGCCAAGTTGAGAGGGATTCACGGCATTGTCCGGGCTGCCGTAGATCATCATGAGAACGTTGTAGTCGGTGTGATTGAGACCCTGTTCGCGCAGCACCGCGTTCGCTGCATCCTGGACGTGCGCATGGATGTGCTTGATCAGGCGCACGAGCACGGCCGCATCGCGCGGGAAGCTGGCGAAGCGTTCGCGCGTATGCAGGATGCGCGCTTCGGTGTCGTCGAAGCTGCTCATGTTCCGGATCGATGGCTTTGCACGGCAGGAATCTTACTTGTATATATTACATAAGTAAACCATCTACTTTCGGAACGTTCATGCTGCACCCGCAGATTGACCGTGCGGGGGACGCACCGTAACGTCCAGTACGCTGCCGTACGGAGATGGGGAGATCTGCGCCGGCAGGCGATCTCGTTCACGCTCCGACCAAGCGGCCACGGCCGCAGGGACGCGTTCCGCGCCGCTTCGCCGCGAGCCAGAAACCGGCCGCCTGCCCCGTCGTGCGGCCGCGGGGAGAGACCATGCGTCGTACCGTTTCCGCGCTGCTGCTCGCAGCCATGTCCTGTGCCGCGCAAGCGGCCACGTCCACCACCGGCGTCGCCTTCGTCCACGGCACCGGCAGCCAGACCAACGCCTACGCCGACTACTGGCAGGCGCCGATGGTCGACACCGTCCGCCAGGGCCTCGTCAACAAGAGCAACTACGTCGTCATCAACTGCGACTTCAACCAGTACATGTGGGACAGCCGCGCCGCCGGCTGCCTCGCCACGCAGCTGACGAGTTTCCTCAACACGCACAACGTCACCGACCTCGTCGTCATCACGCACTCCAACGGCGGCAACGTGATGCGCTGGATCCTGTCCAACCCGACCTACGACAGCCGCTATCCCGCGATCATCAGCAAGATCCGCTGGGTCAACGCGCTCGCGCCGTCGAGCGCGGGCACGCGGCTTGCCGACGCGGTCATGGCCGGCAACGTGTTCGAAAGCGCGCTCGGCTGGCTGCTCGGCTACAAGACCGACGCCGTGCGCCAGCAGCAGACGAGCTGGATGGCCTACTACAACCAGAACTACCTGTATGGCACCAGCGGCCGGCCGGCATTGCCGAAGGGCTTCTGGACCGTCGCCGGCACCGACGTGGTCAGCGCGGTATGGAATTCCGACGCGTACTGCGGCGGCTACACGCAGAGCGTGGGGCTGGAGATCACGCAGAACTGGCTGTCGAGCTGTTCGGACGGCTTCATCGAGTGTTCGAGCGCGACCGCCGCGGGCAGCCTGTGGTTCTACGACAAGAACCGCACCGGCGGCAAAGTGCTCAACCACAACCAGAGCCGCCGCGCCTGCTTCGGCCTCCAAACCATCCTGCGCAACGACCTCTGAGGAAAACGACCATGAAGCATTCCAAACATCGTCCGCTTCTCCTCGTCGCCGCGCTTGGACTGGGCCTGGGCGCCCCCGCGTTCGCCGCCGATGCGCTGCTTGCGCGCGCGCCGCAGGATCTCGTCGCGACACGACTGGTGACGCCGGCGGCGAAAGCGCTCGATACCGCCGCGCTCGACCGCAAGCCCGTCGCGCTGTCGTGGGCGCTCGACGCCGGCAACGCGCTCGATGCGCGCCCGCAGGCGCACGTCGCGCAAAGCCGCGAATACTGGATCGACGCCAGCGAAAGCGAACTGCGCAACGGCATCCGCCTGCCGCTGAGCGCGCCCGGCGCCGTCGTACGCCTGAGTCCGCACGGCGGCAACGTCGACGCCGCGCTGGCACCGGCCGATGTGCAGGTCAGCGTGGCCGGCAAGCGCGCCGCCAATGCCGTGCGCGACGTGGCGAGTGCCGACGACCTGCGCGCCGCCGGCATGGACGTGCCCGGCGGCAGCCTCGCCCTGCGTCTTGCCGACACGGTCGACGGCGAAGCCCGCCTCGCCGTGCCGACCGCGCGCGGCGCCTACCTCGTGCATGTGTTCGAGCCGGCCAGCGGGGTCGTGCTCGGGCTCGCCGCCGATCGCGACGGCATCGCCGGCGGCGACCGCATCGGCTTTCACGCAACGATCGCCGGCGCCACGCTCGACCGCATCGGCGGCATCGTCAACGCGCCCGACGGCAGCAGCCAGGACGTCGACTTCGTGCGCCAGCGCGACGGCAGTTATGCCGCGAACGTGACGCCCGACCTCGCCCATGCCGGCGGCCCCGGCCTGTGGGAAATCCACGCGTTCGGCGTGACCGCGGGGAAAGCCGCGATCCCGCGCGACGCCAAGACCGCGTTCGCGGTCAGCCTGCCCGTCGCGCGTCTCGACGGCGGCGTCGCGCGCGCTGCGACGGCGTCGAAGAATGGCGGCGTCGCATTGCGCATCGGCGTGGAAGCCAGCATTGCCAGCCGCTACGGCCTGTCCGGCGTGCTTTACGGCACCGGCGCGGACGGCCGCCTGCATCCGGTTGCGATGGCGCAATCGGCGGCATGGCTGCCGGCCGGGCACGGCAGCATCGAGCTGCGTTACGACGCGGCCTCGCTGTCGCTCGACGCGCCCTGGGAAGTGCGCGACCTGCGCCTCGTCAACCAGGCCGACTTCAGCCTGCAGGAACGCCGCGAGCGCGCCATCGCCTTGCCGTGAGTCATCGACGCGGCCGCCCACGTGGCGGCCGCGTCGCCTTCGGCGAGTGTTCGCAGCCGATCGGCCCACTGTTCGTTTCCGGACAGTCGCGTCGCGGACATCACGGAAGACCCTTGTAAAATCAATACAATAGGATTTCCGTCGCAGTTGGCACGGGGCGTGCTGTAGTACTGGCATGGACATCGCCCGCCCCGAACTCAAGCAACGCAAGCGCCGCCGCCAGCTCATCATCGGCGCCGTCGTCGTCTCCCTGCTCGCCGCCGCCGGCATCGGCCTCGCCAAGCTCGGCCCGGCCCTGCCCTCGGTCGAGAAAAGCAGCGTCCTCGTCGATACCGTCAAGCGCGGCGAACTGCTGCGCGAAGTGCGTGGCCCCGGCACGCTCGTGCCCAAGGAGATCCGCTGGATCGCCGCCGAAACCGCCGCGCACGTCGAACACATCGTGGTCAAGCCCGGCGCCGTGGTGACGCCGGACACGATCATCCTCGAACTCTCCAATCCCGAGGTCGACGACCAGCTGCTCGCGGCGAAGACCGCCGTGACCGCGGCGCAGTCCGACCTCGCCGCCAAGCGCACCGACCTCAACTCGAAACTGCTCGACGAACAGTCTTCGCTGGCCCAGGCGAAGAGCGACTACGAATCCAACCGCATGCAGGCCGAAGCGGAAAAGCCGCTCGCCGAGAAAGGCATCATCCCCGGCGTGCAGTACCGCAAGACGCTCGTCGTGCTCGAACAGTTGAAGGAACGCGTGTCGATCGAGGAACAGCGCGTGGTCGAGTTCCAGCGCAACATCGCCGCGCAGGTCTCCGCCGAACAGGCGCGCCTCGACCAGCTCGTCGCCACGCGCGAACTGCGCCAGCGCCAGGCCAACGCGCTGCACGTGCGCGCCGGCATCGACGGCATCCTGCAGCAGGTGCCGGTCGAGGAAGGCCAGCAGGTCGCGGCCGGCGCGAACCTCGCGCGCGTCGCCAAGCCGGGCGAGCTCATGGCCGAGTTGCGCATCGCCGAGACGCAGGCCAAGGACGTCGCGCTCGGCCAGCCGGTCAAGGTCGACACGCGCAACGGCATCGTCGACGGCAAGGTGCTGCGCGTCGATCCGGCCGTGCAGAACGGCAGCGTGCAGGTCGACGTCGAACTCACCGGCAAGCTGCCCGCCGGCGCGCGCCCGGACCTTTCCGTCGACGGTACGGTCGAGATCGACCGCCTGCCCGACGTGCTCTACGTCGGCCGCCCCGCGTTCGGCCAGCCCGATTCCGAAGTGCGCCTGTTCCGCGTCGGCGCCGACGGCGTCGCCGCGCGCGTGCCGGTGCGCCTGGGCAAGAGTTCGGTCAACCAGATCGAGATCGCCCAGGGCCTCGCCGCGGGCGACCGCGTCGTGCTCTCCGACACGAGCGCCTACGACCAGTACGACCGCATCCGCCTCAAGTGACGCAACGCCTCCGCGATTTCGCGCATCCCAACCAGACACACACGCTGCCGCAGGAACCCGAGCCCATGACGACCGACAACCAAGCGCTGATCCACCTTGCCGGCATCAAGAAGGTATTCCTTACCGACGAAGTCGAAACCCACGCGCTCGCCGAAGTGCACTTCGACATCGCCAACGGGGAATACGTGTCCATCACCGGCCCGTCCGGCTGCGGCAAGTCGACCCTGCTCGCGATCCTCGGCCTGCTCGACACGCCCAGCCACGGCACCTATCGCCTCAACGGCCGCGAAGTCGCCGACATCAACGCCAGCGAACGCGCGCACATCCGCAACAAGGAAATCGGCTTCGTCTTCCAGGCGTTCAACCTGATCGGCGACCTCACCGTGTTCGAAAACGTCGAGCTGCCGCTGACCTACCGCGACGGCGTGTCCAAGGCCGAACGCCGCGACCGCGCGATCCACGCGCTCGAACGCGTCGGCATGGCGCATCGCGTGAAGCACTACCCGGCGCAGCTCTCCGGCGGCCAGCAGCAGCGCGTCGCCGTCGCGCGCGCGCTGGTTGGCCAGCCTTCGATCCTGCTCGCCGACGAACCGACCGGCAACCTCGACTCGAAGAACGGCGAAGCGGTGATGGCGTTGCTCGACGAACTGCACAAGGCCGGCTCGACGATCTGCATGGTCACCCACGATCCGCGCTACGCCGACTTCGCCGATCGCAAGATCTTCATGTTCGACGGCCGCATCGTCGACGAGGAAACCATGCACCGCCTGCGCCACGAGGAAGACCAGCGCCTGATGCGGCCCGCGCGCAGCATCGCCTGACCACCCACCGCTTCCAGGAGGCACGCCGATGTTCGCCACCTTGCTCCAGGACATCCGCTACGCCGCACGCACGCTGGCGGCCAAACCCGGTTTTGCCGCTGCGGCGCTTGTCACGCTCGCGCTCGCGATCGGCGCCAACACACTGGTGTTCAGCCTCGTCGACGCGCTCTACCTCGCGCCGCTGCCGTATCGCGACGACGCGCGGCTCGTCGATGTCGAGAATGCCTATCCCGGCATGGGCCTTGCCGCAACCGGCGCGTCGATCCCCGATTATCTCGACCGCCGCAGCGAGGTGCCCGCGCTCGCCGACAGCGCGCTCTACACCGCCGATGACTACAACCTCGCGCTCACCGGTGCGCCCGAACGCGTGCACGGGATTCGCGCCACGCCATCGCTGTTCGGCACGCTCGGCGTCGGCAGCGCGCTCGGGCGCGTGTTCAGCGCGGAAGAAGCGCAGCCCGGCATGGACAAGGTCGTCGTGCTGTCCGATTCGCTCTGGCGCAATCGCTTCGGCGCCGACCCGGCTGCGGTCGGCCGCGACCTTCATGCCAACGGCGAGACCTGGCGCATCATCGGCGTCATGCCGCGCGGCTTCATGTTCCCGGACCGCGAGACGCAGTTGTACTTCCCGTTCGCGTTCACGGCGGCGCAGAAGGCCGACACCGAACGCGGCTTCGAATTCTCCACGAGCATTGCGCGGCTCGCGCCCGGTGCGACGCTGGCCGACGTCAAGACGCAATCCGACCTCGTCATTCGCCGCAACCTCGAGCGCCTCGGCAACGTCGGCGGCGACGGCGCGCGTTTCGCGCAGTACGTGCGCGACGCCGGCTTCACCGTCAGCGTGCGGCCGCTGCGCACGCTGCTCGCCGGCGACCGCGCGCGACCGTTGCTCCTGCTCCAGCTTGCCGTCGGGCTCGTCCTGCTGGTCGCCTGCGCGAACATCGCCAACCTGCTGCTGACGCGCTTGTCGGCACGCCAGAAGGAATTGTCCGTGCGTGCCGCACTTGGCGCCGGGCGCGCGCGCATCGCGCGCCAGCTGCTCGTCGAAGCCGTATTGCTCTCCGGCTGCGGTGCCGCGGTCGGCGTCGTGCTCGCGTTCGCCGGGCAGCGCGTCGTCGCCGCGTCCGGCCTGCTGCCCGGCTGGGCCGCGCCCGTACTCGACGCGCGCGTGCTCGGCTTCACCGGCGCCCTCGCGATCGCGGCGGCGCTGCTGTTCGGCCTGCTGCCGGCGCTGTCGGCGACCTCCAATCCGCAGCGCGTCCTGCGCGAGGCAGGACGCAGCGGTGCCAGTCGCAGTGCACTCGCGTTGCGCGACGGGCTCGTCGTCGTGCAGCTTGCGCTCGCCGTCGCCCTGCTCGCCAGCGCCGGCCTGCTCGTGCGCAGCTTCGCCAACGTCGCCGCGCAGAGCCCCGGTTTCGACAGCAACGGCGTGCTCAGCGCCGCGCTGACCTTGCCGAAGACGAAATACGCCAGCGACGAAACGCGCGCGAACGCGGCGATCCGGCTGCTCGACGCCGCGCGCGCTCTGCCCGGCGTCGCGACGGCCGGCCTCGTCGACGTACGCCCGCTGTCCGACGCGATCAATGGCACGAGCTACGCGATCGTCGGCCAGCCGTCGAACGGCGCGCGACCGCATGCGTTCATGCGCAGCGTAGACGACGGTTATTTCAAGGCGCTCGGCATTCCGCTGCGCCAGGGCCGCACGTTCGAGCGCAGCGACTGGAACAGCGCCAGCAAGGTCGCCGTCGTCGACGAGCTGTTCGCACGCAAGCGCTTTCCGGGCGGGGACGCGGTCGGACACCAGATGGAGATCGAACGTCCCGGCGTCGGCAAATGGCGGTACACGATCGTCGGCGTCGTCGGCACGATCAAGAACGGCGACCTCGGCGAAGACGTCACGCAGGAAACCTTCTATCTCGACTACGGCCAGTCGCCCTCGCCCAACGTCGTGCTGCTGCTGCGCGCGAACGGCAGCCCGGCCGCGCTCGCGCAGCCGCTGCGCGCGGCGATCCGCGGCGTCGATCCCGAGCAACCCCTGTTCGACGTGATGACGCTCGACCAGCGCGTCGAGCAGTCGCTGACCGGCCGCCGTGTACCGATGCAGTTGATTGGCGCATTCGCTGCGCTCGCGTTGCTCCTCGCCGCAGTCGGCATCTATGGCGTACTCGCCTTCGCGGTTGCTCAGCGCAGCAGCGAGTTCGGCGTGCGCATGGCCGTCGGCGCCGACGCCGCGCGCATCCGCCGCCTCGTGCTCGGCGGTGGCGCCAAGCTGATCGCGATCGGCCTTGCGATCGGCGTCGCCGGCGCGGTCGCGCTCGGGCTGCTCCTGCGCAACCAGCTGTTCGGCGTTGGCAGCGTCGATCCGCCGAGCCTCGCTGCCGTCGCACTCGCGCTCGCCGCGATCGCATTCGCCGCGTGCTGGCTGCCGGCGCGCCGCGCCGCGCGCATCGCGCCGATCGAGGCGCTGCGCAATGAATGACTCGAACCGGAAGCGGGAGCCGCGGCCGCTGAGCCGTGGGGAACACGGCGAAAGAAGCCTTTGCAGCTTTTCCCTGCGCTATCCGCATCCCGGCAGGAAGACGTTTTTTCGCCAGAACGGCCTCACGGAGCTTGAACGATGAACTGGCTGCACGACCTCAAGTCTGCCCTGCGCTCGCTGCTCGCACGGCCGTCGTTCTTCGCGACCGCGACGGCGACACTCGCGCTCGGTGTCTGCGCGCTTGCAGCGATCTTCGCCGTCTATGACGGCGTCCTGCTCAAGCCACTGCCGTATGCCGACGCCGACCGCATCGTCGCGGTGTCGCGCGTGCAACCTCCGGTCAACGGCGCTTCGGTATCGCGACCGGTTTTTCAGGAATGGCGCGACGGCAGTGCCAAGGTCTTCGACGCGTTCGGCGGCTTCGTCGAAAGATCGATGAACCTGACCGGCGCCGGCGCCGCCGAGCGCCTAGTCGGCGCAACGGTGACACCGGGTTTCTGGCAGGTATTCGGAACGCCCGTCGCGCTCGGCCGCGCCTTCGGCGACGACGAGGAAACGCATGACCAAAAAGTCGTCGTGCTTTCCGATGCGCTCTGGCGCGACCGCTTCGGCGCTTCGCCCGACGCGATCGGCCGCGACATCACGCTCGGCGGCGATGCCTATCGCGTGATCGGCGTTGCCGCTGCGTCGTTCCGCTATCCGGACGACGTGAAGTTCTGGACCCCGACTTTTCTGCCGGGCAGCACGCAACAGCGCGGCAACAATTACCTGAGCATGGTCGCGCGCCTGCGCGACGGCGCGAGTCCAAGTGCCGCGAAGCAGATGCTCGATGGCGTCGCCACCTGGGAGGCCAGGAACTGGCCCGATGACAACGGCAACCTGAGCGCGCGCGTCGTGCCGCTGCAGGAAGCCTTGTTCGGCCGCCTGCAGCAACCACTGACGATGTTGTTGATTGCCTCGGCGCTGGTCCTTCTCATCGCCTGCGCGAACCTTGCCAACCTCATGCTCGCGCGCGGCCAGCAGCGCGAGCGCGAACTCGCCCTGCGCCGCGCGCTCGGCGCCGGCCGCAACGGCCTCGTGCGCGCCGTGCTCGCCGAAACCGCCGTGATCTGCGCGCTCGGCGCGGCCGTGGGTCTGCTCGTCGCCGGCCCTGCGGTCCATGCGTTGCTCGCGCTCGCGCCGACCTTGCTGCCGGCGCAGTCGGTGCCGGGGGTGGACTGGCGCGTCGCTGGCGTCGCGCTTGCCGCCGCGTCGGCGACGCTGCTGCTGGCCGGCCTCGCGCCCGCGTGGCGCGCCGCGCATGCGGATCCGGCCGCCGCGCTGCGCGGCGGCGGCCGCGACGTCGGCGGCTCACGCGCGCAGGGTCGACTGCGTCGCGCGCTGGTCGCGGCGGAGTTGGCGATCGCGCTGAGCCTGCTCGGCGGCAGCGCGCTGCTGCTCGAAAGCCTGCGCAATCTTTCCGAAGTCGATACGGGCGTACACGGCGAAGGCGTGCTCACCGCGAGAATCTCGCTGGGCATACCGACCCAGACGGCCGGCGAAGATTTGATGGCGTATCTCACGCGCCTGCAGGCGGCGAACGGCCCGCAGGTCGACGCGTTGCTCGCGCGGGTCGCGGCACTGCCAGGCGTTGTCGCCGCCGGTGCCGTCGATGCGCTGCCGATCAGTGGCGGCGGTGGCGGCAATGGCGGTATCACGATCCCCGGCCACGACATTCCCGAGGACGAAAACCTCGCCGAGTTCCGCTTCGCCAGCCCCGACTACTTCAAGACGCTCGGCATCCCGCTGCGCGCCGGCCGCGTCTTCGACGCGCACGACGCCAGCGAGGGATTCGGGTCGAACCTGCTCGTCAACGAAGCCTTCGTCGCGCATTTCCTCGGCGGCAAGGACGCGGTCGGCCAGCAGGTCGGCGCGATCGACGGCCAGATGCGCACGATCGTCGGTGTCGTCGGCGACGTGCGCCAGTTCGGCCTCGAGGAAGCCGCGCGGCCCGAGCTCTACCTGCCCGCTCGCGCGACATGGACGCCCGACCTGAGCATTGTCGTCAAGACCGACGGCGATGCCGCCGCACTCGCCGAACCGCTGCGCCGCACGCTCGCTCAATTCGCACCCGACATGCCCGTCTACGCCGTGCGCACGATGGACGAGGCGACGCGCCGCACCACCGCGATGCGCCGCTTCAACCTCACGCTGATGAGCGCGTTCGCAGTCGTCGCGCTCGTGCTTGCCGCGATCGGACTGTACGGCGTCATCAGTTGGTCGGTGAGCCAGCGCCGCCGCGAACTCGGCGTGCGCCAGGCGCTCGGCGCGACGCGCGGCGACGTGCATCGCCTCATGCTCGGCGCCGGCCTGCGCATGGTCGCGCCCGGAATCATTCTCGGCATGCTCGGTGCGCTCGCGCTCGGCAAGCTCATCGCCGCGCAACTCTATGGCGTCGGCTCCGCCGACCCGTTCGCGCTGGGCGCCGTCGCCGCGCTGCTTTGCCTGGTCGCGGTCGCCGCCTGCGCCATGCCGACACTGCGCGCCGCGCGCGTGCCGCCGATGGAGGCGCTGCGTGATGAATGATCGCCTTCTTCCGGAGCGCCGCCCATGAGCCGGCTTCAGGACCTCAAGTTCGCCACGCGCGCGCTGCTCACGCGTCCGACGTTCTTCCTGACCGCCGTGCTGACGCTGACACTCGGCATCGGCGCGGTCGCGGCAATCTTCACGGTCTACGACGCGGTGCTGCTCAAGCCGCTGCCGTACGCGAACGCCGAGCGCATCGTGCGCATCACGCGCGAGCAGCCGCCGGCGACCTTGAGCACGATCTCGGCGCAGGCGTTCGAGGAATGGCACGACCGCAGCCGCGACGCCTTCGACGCGATGGGCGCGTTCGTCGTCGAGACGCGCAACCTCACCAGCGCCGGCGAGGCGCAGCGGCTGACGGTCTACAAGGTCACGCCGGGATTCTGGAGCGTGTTCGGCCAGCCGATCGCGCTCGGCCGCGCGTTCGGCGACGTCGAGGAAACACAGAACGAGCGCGTCGTCGTGCTCGGCGATGCGTTGTGGCGCACGCAGTTCGGCGGCGATGCCGGCGTGATCGGCCGCGACGTCGAACTCAATGGCGAGGCGTTCCGCGTCATCGGCGTCGCCGCGCCGACGTTCCGCTATCCATCCGACGCGCAGGTGTGGATTCCGACCTTCCTGCCCGGCAACACCACGCGCACGCGCGGCATGAACTACCTGCGCGCCGTGGCGCTGCTGCGCGACGGCGTTTCGCTGGCGCAGGCGAAGACGGCGATGTCCACGATCACGGACTGGCAGGCGCGCACCTATCCGGATCTCCACGGCGGCATGAGCGCCGGCGTCATGCCCTTGCGCGACCTGCTCAGCAGTGACGTGCGCCAGCCTCTGCACATGCTGCTGATCGCGGCCGCACTCGTGCTGCTGATCGCCTGCGCGAACCTCGCCAACCTGATGCTGGCGCGCGGCCAGGCGCGCGAACAGGAACTCGCGCTGCGCAGCGCGCTCGGCGCCGGACAGGCGCGGCTCGTGCGCCAGGTGCTCGCCGAATCGCTGCTGATCGCCGTCGTCGGCGCAGCGGCCGGACTGGCCATCGCCAAGCCGGCGATCGCTGCATTGACCTCGTTCGCGCCGGATCTGCTGCCGGCCTACAACGCACCGGCGATCGACCTGCGCGTGATCGCGGTGACGACCGTCGTCGCGCTGGCCACCCTGCTCTTGTTCGGCCTGCTGCCGGCATGGCGCGCTTCGCAATCGGATCCGTTGCATGCATTGCAGGGCGCCTCGCGCAGCCAGACCGGCTCGCGCGCGCAGGTGCGTGCCCGCGCCGCGCTCGTTTCCGCCGAGATCGCCCTGGCGCTGACCCTGCTTGCCGGCGCGTCGTTGCTGATCGACAGCCTGCGCCAACTCGGCAAGGTCGATTCCGGCATCGGCTCGCCGCAGGTGCTGACCGCGTCGTTCTCGATCTCGCTGCCGGCGCAACAGCCCGGCGACGTGCTCGAAGACTGGGCCGCGCGCACGATCGGCCAGCTTGCGCCGCGCCTGGACGCGATCGAGCAGCACCTGCGCACCCTGCCCGGCGTCGAATCGGTCGCCTTGGCCAATCGCCTGCCGGCTTCCGGCGACTGGGGCTGGAACAGCGTGTTCTCGATCCCCGGCCGCACCATCGAAGACAAGGCGACCGCCGAATGGCGCTTCGTCAGCACCGACTATTTCCGCACCTTCGGCATACCGGTCCAGGCCGGCCGCGCGTTCGCCGCGGCCGACGGCGCGGGCTCGCTGTACCCGACCGAAGTCCTGGTCAACCAGGCCTTCGCCGACCGCTACCTGGCCGGCGTCGACCCGCTCAGCCAAGCCATCACGATCTTCGGCGACCAACCCAAGCGCATCGTCGGCGTGGTCGCCAACGTGCGCCAGGCCGGCCTCGACCGGCCGCCCAATACCGAAGTCTATTTCCCGGTCGGAAAATCCGCCGTCGGCGATCTCGTGCTCGCGCTGAAGGTGCAGGGCGACGCGCTCGCCTACGCAGAACCGCTGCGCCGCGCGATGCGCGAAATCGCGCCGGACGTGCCCCTGTATTCGATCCGCACGATGGACGAGGTCACCGGCGCAACCACGCGCATGCGCGAGTTCAACATGATCCTGATGAGCGCGTTCGCACTCGTCGCGACGCTGCTCGCCGCGATCGGCCTGTACGGCGTGATCGCCTTCGCGGTCGGCCAGCGCCGCCGCGAGATCGGCCTGCGCCTGGCGCTCGGCGCCGATGCCGCGGCCGTGCATCGCCTGATGCTCGGCGCCGGTTTGCGCATGATCGTCCCCGGCCTCGCGGCGGGACTTCTCGGCGCGCTCGCGCTCGGTCATCTCATCGCCAGCCAGCTTTACGGCGTCGGCGCGGCCGATCCGTTCGTGCTCGGCGGCGTCGCCGCCTTGCTTGCACTCGTCGCGCTCGCCGCCTGCACGTTGCCAACGCTGCGCGCCGCGCGCATTCCGCCGATGGAGGCGCTGCGCGATGAATGACTGCCGCCTCCCGGGAGCTGCCACATGAACATCTCGTCGCTGCTGCGCCACGCATCGCGCAGCCTCATCCGTTCGCCTGGCTTCAGCATCGCCACGATCGGCATGCTCACGCTCGGCATCGGCCTGGGCGTTGCGATGTTCAGCGCGCTGGCCGGCGTCGCGTTGCGCGACTTGCCGTTCCCGGACAGCGAGCGTCTCCTGGTGATCCGGTCGGCCAACCCGGCGCGCGGGATCGCTTCCTCGTCGCTGACCGTGGCCGAGGCGCAGCAGATCGCGGGCGGCGTCGACGGTGTCGTCGCGAGCGCCTACTACCAGTGGAGCGGCGCCACCGTCATCGACGGCGGCCATCCGCGCGAGATCCAGACGCAGCAGGTCAGCGCCGGATTTTTCGAAACGCTGGCGCAGGCCCCGCTGCTCGGTCGCGTGCTCGATGGCGAGGACGCGCGCCTGGGTCGCGCCGTCGCGGTGCTCTCGCACGAGGAATGGATCGATCACTTCGGCGGCGATCCGGGCGTCGTCGGGCGACGCCTCGACCTCGTCGGCGATGCGCCCGTCGAAGTGGTCGGCGTGATGCCGCCGGGGATGCGCAGCCTGTTCGGCGGCGCCGGCCTGTGGATGCCGCTGCAGGAACGCGCCCTGCCCGAACACCCGGCGCGCCGCCTCGACCTGCGCATCCTCGGCATGATCGCGCGGCGCGACGCAGCGGCCACGCCGGCGCAGATCGATGCCGCGCTCGCGCAACGCCTCGATGCGCTGCGCCGCCAGCACGGGCTCGCCGACGACGGCTGGCAGCTCGCTGCGCAACCCGCGCTCGACGCGCTCGTCGGCGACGCACGCGCCACGTTGTGGGGCGCGTTCGCTCTGGCGCTGACGGTGCTGCTGATCGCGATCGTCAACATCGCGATCCTGATCGACGCGCGACTGGCCACGCGCCAACGCGAACTCGCGGTGAAGCAGGCGCTCGGCGCGACGAGCGCACGGCTTGCGACCGCGCTGTTCGCCGAAGTCGGCCTGCTCGCCGCGGTTTCGGTCGCCGGCGGCGCCCTGCTCGCCTGGATCGGCGTCGAGGCGTTGCGCGGACTCGCGGCCGGCAGCCTGCCGCGCACCGAGTCGATCGCGCTCGACGGCCGCGTACTCGTGCTGGCGATCCTGCTCGGACTGCTGGTGCCGTTCGCGACGCTCGTCATCGGCGGCCTGCGCGTGCGTGTCGCGCCGGCCGTCGCCATTCGCGGTGGTGGACGCGGCCTCGTCGGCCATGCGCAACGGCGCTGGCTGCCGGCGGCGGCGATGGGACTGTCGACGATCTGCCTCGCGGTCGCGATCGCGCTCGGCTTCGGCCTGTGGCGCCTGCAGCGCGTCGACCCGGGTTTCCGCAGCGACCATGTCCATGCGCTGCAAATGTTCCGCGAGAGCATGCAGGGCGATGCACCGAGCGAGGGCCCCGACGGCTGGCGCCAGTTCGCCGTGCAGGTGCAGGAACGCATCGCCGCGATTCCGGGCGTCGAAGCAACCGCGCTGACCACCGCGGCCCCGCTGTCGCGCATCGGCAGCGCGGCGGGCGAAGCGCGGCGCGGCGACGATCCGGGTGCAGCGGGTGTGCAGACCCTGCTGCGCCGCGTTTCGCCCGGCTACACCGCCCTGCTCGGCACGCCCGTGCTCGCAGGCCGCGCCATCGACGCCGGCGATCGCGCCGGCAGCGAATCCGTCGCGGTGTTGAACCGCTCGCTGGCGCGACAGCTGTTCGGCGACATCTCCCCGCTGGGACGAACGGTGAGCCTGCCGCTCGGCAGCGGCGGCCGCAGCGACTTCCGCGTGGTCGGCATCGTCGGCGACGCCTCGAACGTCGGCTTGCGCGAGCGCGCGGAACCCGAAGTGCTGGTCGCGTGGACACAGCAACCGCGCGTCGCGATGACTTTCCTAGCGCGCACGCGACCGGGCGTCGCTGGCATCGACAAGGCGATGCGCGAGGCGTTGTGGACCGTCGATCCGCGCCAGGGCATCACGCGCCAATACGCGCTTGCCGACGACATCGCCGACGAACTGCGCCCGGCACGTTTCTTCGCGGCCATCGTCGGCGGATTCGCCGCATCGGCCTTGCTGCTCGCGGTGCTCGGCGCGTATGCGGTGGCGGCGTTGCAGCAGCGTCGGCGCATCGGCGAATTCGGCCTGCGCCTCGCCCTCGGCGCCCGGTCGCGCGACCTCGCCATCGCCGTCGTGTGCGGCAGCGTGTTGTCAAGCGCGATCGGCATCGGCATTGGACTGACGACGGTTGCGCTGACCCTGCGTCACGTCGACCTCGACCCGGTCGGCATCCAGGGCATTCCACCGCAGGCGCTGGCTACGGCCATCGCGCTGATGGCGCTCGCCGCGCTCCTGGCCAGCCTGCTGCCTGCGCTGCGCGCCGCGCGCGTCGCGCCGATGGAGGCGCTGCGCGATGAATGAGAAAACCTTTGCCGTTCCTTCCCCTGCGCAGCGGGAAGGTGGCGCGGCAGCGCCGGAAAAGGGGCCATCGAAGCGAGATGCTTCGCACCGACTCGCCCCCTTCCGCCCTCCGGGCACCTTCCCCCGTGAACGGGGGAAGGAACAGCACACGGCATCGCAGCACCAACTGAGTGAAATCCGAAAATCCTGCGTCAGGAGGCACCCAATGAACTGGCTGCAAGACCTCAAGTTCGCCGCGCGCAGCCTGCGCGCGCATCTCGGCACGACGACGTTCGCGGTGGCGACGCTCGCGCTCGGCCTCGGCGCGGCGCTGGCGATCTACGCCGTCGTCGACGCGGTGCTTCTGCGCGACCTGCCCTATCCGAATTCCGAGCGGATCGTGCAGATGCGCGAACTCGCTGCCGACGGCCATTCGATGGCGCTCGCGTACCCGAACTACGCCGATCTCGTCGCCAACAGCGCCTTTGCGGCAAGTGCGTTCTACGGCGACGGCGACGGTCCTGTCGCCAGCGGCAGCGTCGTGCGCCGCGCGGTCACGACCTGGGCCGGTGGCGATTTCTTCCGCGTGCTCGAGACCGCGCCGCAGCTCGGACGCACGTTCGACGCGCATGAGCACGAACGTGTCGCCGTCATCTCGCACGCGCTCTGGCAAAGTCTGATGCATGGTCGTGCCGACGTCGTCGGTCAGCCGATCGATGTCGGTGGCGAGTCGGCGACCGTCGTCGGCGTGATGCCGGAAGGCTTCGACTTTCCGTCGAACACGGCGGTATGGACGCCGTTCGTCGACGATCCCGGCAGCTCGCGCACCGCGCACAACTGGTCGGCGGTCGCGCGCCTGCGCGATGGCGTCACGCTGGCGCAGACGCGGCTCGCCGCCGCCACGCTGGCGACGCGCCTCGCCGGCGAGTACGGCGAGAAGATCAATCTCACCGGCTTCGACGTGACGCCGCTTGGCGATGCGATCGCCGCGCCGGTGCGCAGCGCGCTGCTGCTGCTCGCCGCGGGCACGCTGTTCCTGCTGCTGATCGCGGTGACCAACGTCGCCAACCTGCTCCTTGCGCTCAACGGCTCGCGTTCACGCGAGCTCGCGGTGCGCGCCGCGCTCGGTGCGAGTCGCCTGCGTCTCGCGCGGCAGACCTTCGCCGAAGGCGCGCTGATCGCGGCGGTCGCCGGCGCGATCGCGGTCGCGCTCGCCTGGGCGGCGATCCGCGTGCTCGTCCACGGCGGCGGCGCGCATCTGCCGCGCGCGGCCGAAGTCGGCATGGGCGGCGGCGCGATCGCATTTGCCATCGCCACCGCACTGCTGGTGGCGCTGATCACCACGGCCGCCGTGCTGCTCGGCCAGCGCCGCCGTTCGACGATGACAGAGCTGCGCGAAAGCGGCCGCGGCCAGTCGGCGAGCCGCACGCACCTGCGCCTGCGCGCGACGCTGCTGATCGGCCAGACCGCGCTGACGACGGTGTTGCTGGTCGGCGCCGGCCTGCTCGGACGCAGCTTCCTCGCCTTGCTCGCGATCGACCCGGGTTTCGATGCAACCAGCGCAATAAGCGTGCAGCTGTCGCGGCCGTTCTCGCGCGATTCGGCGGTCGCCGCCGAAACCGCGCGGCGCTACCAGGCGCTCATCGACGGGCTGCGCGCACTCCCTGGTGTCGCGGCCGTCGGCGGCGCGAATGCGCTGCCGCTCGAGGGCGGCGGCGCCGACGGTTCGTTCTGGGACGGCAGCGTCACCGACTTTGCGAACGGCCCGAAGCCGATCGGCAACGCCGAGTTCCGCGTCGCCAGCGACGACTATTTCAAGGCTGCCGGCGTCAAGCTGCTCGCCGGCCGCGCGTTCGACGCAAGCGACCGGGCCGACGGCGCGCAGGTCGCCGTGATCAGCGCCGCCGCGGCGCATGCGACCTGGGGCGATGCCGACCCGATCGGCAAGCGCATCCAGTACGGCAACATGGACGGCGACATGCATCCGCTGACCATCATCGGCATCGTCGGCGACGTGCGCGACCGCCTCGATCTCGCGCCGGGCGGCACCGTCTATGTGAACGTCGCGCAACGCCCCATCGCAGCTTCCGACTTCCGTGTCGTCGTGCGCTCGAGCCTGCCACTCGGCGCGCTGGTGCCCGCCGTGAGCCAGCTTCTCGACAAGGACGCGGGCGACATTCCGCATTCGATCGCGCCGCTGTCCGAACTGCGCGCCGCCGCACTGGCGGATCGCCGGTTCGGGCTGGTCCTGCTCGGCGCCTTCGCGGTCGTCGCATTCGCGCTCGCGGTCGGCGGCCTGTACGGCCTGATGGCGTTCGCGGTCGGCCAGCGCGAGCACGAGTTCGCATTGCGCCAGGCGCTCGGCGCGACACGCGAGCGCATCACGCGGCTCGTGCTCGGCGCGGGCCTGTTGCTCGGCGGCATCGGCGTCGCCGTCGGCATCGCGCTCTCGCTGGCCGGTGCACGCGTGCTTGGCAGCCAGCTCTATGGCGTCGGCGCAAACGATCCGCTGACGCTCGCCACCGTCGCCGCGCTCCTGCTCGGCACCGTCGCCTTCGCCTGTCTCGCGCCGGCAAGGCGCGCATGCAAGGTCGCACCGCGCGAAGCGCTGGGTTGAGGAATCGAGCCATGAACCTCTGGATGAACGAACTCCTGCGCAGCGCGCGAGGCTTGCTGCAACGCCCGGGCTTCCTGATCGTCGCCGGCGCCACGCTTGCGCTCGGAATCGGCGTCAACGCCGCGATCTTCTCGATCGTCGACGCGCTGCTGCTCAAGCCGTTGCCGTATCCGAATGCCGATCGCCTCGTTTCGATCCGCAACGTCGAGACCAAGCTCGGCCAGGACGACGAAGGCACGACCGTGCCCGACTACCTCGATCAGCGCGCGCAGGCGCCGTCGCTCGAGAATGCGGCGGTCTACCAGTACGCGAGCATCAACCTGCAAGGCTCCGGTGCGCCGGAAAGACTCATCGCCGCGCGCGCGACGCCATCGTTGTTTCCGACGCTCGGCACGCCACCGCTGCTCGGCCGCGCGTTCACCGACGATGAAGCCGTCGCCGGCCGCGACCGCGTCGTCGTGCTCAGCCATCACGCATGGACGGAACGCTTCGGCGCGGATCCGGCGATCGTCGGCCGCGACCTGCGCCTCGACGGCGAAACCTGGCGTGTCGTCGGCGTGATGCCGGCCGGGTTCTTCTTCCCGCGCGGCAACGTCGAATTGTGGACGCCGTACACGATCCGCCCCGAGCAACGCGAGGACGGCGAACGCGGCCATTCCGACATCCTCGGCGTCGGCCTGCTCAAGCGCGGCGCGGATGTCGCTTCGCTCGAAACCGAGTTCCGCGCGATCGCCGCGCGCAATGCGGCGCGTTCCAGCGACCTGCGCGACGAATACGCGCGCAACGGGTTCGCGACGCACGCGACGCCGCTCGCCGACACCTGGTTCGGCGACCTCAAGCCGACGTTGTGGCTGCTGCAGGGCACGGCGATCCTCGTGCTCTTGATCACGCTGTTCAACGTCGCCAACTTGCTGCTCGCCCGCCTGGGCGAACGACGTCGCGAATTCGCATTGCGCGCCGCGCTCGGCGCCGGTCGCGCGCGCATCGGCGGGCAGGTCGTGGGCGACGTGGCGTTTCTCGTGTTCGCCGGCGGTAGCGTCGGACTCGGCATTGCAGCCGCACTGTTGCCACTGCTCGACCGACTCGGCCTGACCACGGCGTGGAGCTGGTCTGGCATTTCGCCGCGCCTCGGTTGGCCGACACTGGCGTTCACGCTCGCGCTCGCCGTCGCCTTCGCGATCGCGCTCGGTATCATCGCGTTGCTCGCGCTCAACCGCAGCGAAAGCGTCGAAGTGCTGCGCTCGGCAAGCCGCACCACGGCCACGCCGGCCGCGCGTCGCATGCGCAGCGCGCTCGTCGTCGCCCAGTTCGCGTTGACGCTGGTGTTGCTCGCGACCGCGGGCCTGCTGCTGAAGAGCTTCGTGCGCCTGCAGGGCACCGATCCCGGTTTCGCCAGCGCCAATCTGCTCACCTTGCGCATCAGCCTGCCCGATTCACGATATGGCGAAGATGCCGCGGCGGCGAACTACGTCACGCGCCTGCTCGACGACGCGCGTTCGATTCCCGGCGTGCAGCAGGCGGCGTTTACGTCCAGCCTGCCGTTCGATCGCCATCTCGGCACCAGCGGCTACGAAGCCGAAGGCTATGCCGGCGCCGACGCCGAAGCCTTGTCCGCGGAACGCCAGAGCGTCGACGACGACTATTTCAGCGCGCTCGGCATCCGCCTCGTCGAAGGCCGCGCCTTCGACGCGCGCGACATCGCGACGTCCGCGCCCGTAGTCATCGTCGACGAGACACTGGCGCATCACCTGTGGCCTGGACAAAGCGCGCTCGGTCGTCGCCTGCGCCGCGGCGGCGATGACAAGCCATGGATGACCGTCGTCGGTGTCGTGCCCGCCGTGCACCAGAACGACCTCGCGAAAAAGGCCGACCTCGACGCGATGTACTGGCCGTACCGCCAGGTACCGGCGCGCTTCGGCGAACTCGTCGTGCAGTCCTCGCTGTCGACCGCGGCGCTCGTGCCCCAGTTGCGCGCGATGGCGCTCGCGGTCGATGCAGAGCTTCCGCTCTACGACGTGCAGACGCTCGACGAACGCATCGCGCATTCGCTCGACGCGCGGCGCACGCCGATGCTCATGCTCGGCGCGTTCGCCGGCCTTGCACTGTTGCTCGCCGCGATCGGGCTGTACGGCGTGATCGCGTTCCTGACCACGCGACGCACCGCCGAGCTCGGCGTGCGCATGGCGGTCGGTGCTTCCGCGCACGACGTGCTCGCGCTCGTGCTCGGCTCGGGCTTGCGCCTGTGCGGCATCGGCATCGCGGTCGGAGCGCTCGGCGCTTTCGTCGCGGGACGCCTGTTGCACGCGCAACTCTACGAAGTCGGCGCCGCCGACCCGGCCGTGTTCGCGGGCGTCGCACTGCTGCTCGCCGTCGTCGCGCTCGGCGCCTGCTGGCTGCCGGCTCGGCGCGCCGCGCGCATCGATCCCGCGACCGCGTTGCGCGAGGAATGAACGCGACCATGCCCGCCTTGCTTCCATTCCAGGTTTCGACGGAGGACGCCGCATGAAGCTGCCTTTCGCAGTCATTCGCCAGAGCTGGCGCGCGGCGCTGCGCCGCCCCGGTTTCCTCGCGCTCGCCAGTGGCACGCTGGCGCTCGGCATCGGTGCGTGCGCGGCCGTGTTCGCGCTCGTCGACGCGGTGCTGCTCGCGCCGCCGCCGTTCGCGCAGCCCGACCGTATCGTCGTGCTCGGCAAGGGCGACGGCCATCCGTGGTCGACGCTTTCGCCGCAGCAGTACCAACTGCTGGAGGGCATTCCCGGCGTCGAATCGCTGGGTTCGAAATTCGCGCCCAAGGATGTCAATGTTGCCGGCGGCGGCGATCCCGAACTGGTCACCGCGTGGCCGGTCGATGCGGGCCTGTTGCCGACGCTCGGCGTGACGCCCGCGCTCGGCCGCAATTTCAACGCCGAGGAGGATCGTCCGAACGGACCGCGCGCAGCGCTGATTGGCCATGCATTCTGGCAGCGCCATTTCAACGGCGACGCGAACGTGGTCGGCCGCAGCGTGCTCGTCGACGGCGTCGCCACTCCGATCATCGGCGTGCTGCCCGCGAGCTTCCGCCTCGATGGTTCGCCCGACGTGCTGCTGCCGCTCGCGCTCGCGCCGAACAGCCGCGATGGCGCGACCAACCTGCTCATCATCGCGCGGCTCGCCGCCGGCACGTCGCCCGGCGCGGCCAGCGCGGCATTCGATGCGCGCCTGCAGGCGCACGCGGGCGAGCTCGGCTTCTCCGACGCGCACTGGCATCCGCACTTCTCGGTGACGCCGATCGCCCAGGACCTTGGCTCGACCGCGCGTCCCGTGCTGCTGCTCTTCCTTGCCTGCGCCGCCTGCGTGCTGCTGCTCGTCGCGGTGAACCTGTCCAACCTCATGCTGCTGCGCGCGCTCGCGCGCGCCCACGACGGCGCGGTGCGTTCCGCGCTCGGCGCATCGACCGCCCAACTGGCGCTGCCCGCGCTCGGCGAAGGCCTGCTCATCGGCATCCTCGGTGCGCTCGGCGGGCTCGCGCTCGCGGCCGTCGCGCTACGCATCGCCCATGCATGGCTGCCGGCCGGCTGGCTCGACGCGCAGGCGCTGCCGGTCGGCGCGCACACGATCGCGCTCGCCTTCGGCGCCGCCTTCGCGGTCGCCTTGCTCGCCACGCTGTTCGGCGTCTGGCGCGGGCGCAGCAGCAGCGCGACGCAGGAGCTCGCCGCCGGCACGCGCATGGGCACGAGCGTTGCCGCGCAGCGCTTCGGCCGCCTGCTCGTCGTCGCCCAGGCGTCGCTGGCGACGCTGCTGCTGGCTTCATCCGCACTGCTCGCGCATTCGCTGTGGAAGCTGTCGCGCGTCGAACTCGGCTTCGATGCGCGCGGCGTGGTCACGTTCCGGCTCAATCCCGCCGAAGCGCTGTATCCCGACACGGCATCGGTGCAGCGCCTCGCGCAGTCGCTGCTCGAGCGCCTGCGCGCCGAGCCGGGTGTGCGCGAGGCGGCGCTGACGACGACCTTGCCGATCGGCGCGCAACTCAACGTGTCCATGCGCCTGCCCGATGGCAGTTCGCCGCCGGAAGCGCCGCAATACCGGGCCGTCAGCACCCATTCGTTCGAGACCTTCGGCATCCCGCTTCTCGCCGGGCGCGCATTTTCCGACTCGGATCGCGCGGGCGGCGAACCCGTGGCCATCGTCAACGCCGCATTCGCGCAGCGGTATCTGGGCGGCGAGGCGATCGGCAAGTCGATCAAGGTCGACGATGGCGACAACCTGCCGATGCCGCTGATGCGCATCGTCGGCGTCGCCGGCGACGTGCGCCAGTTCGGCCCGCAGGAAGACGCGCCGGCGATCGTCTACGCGCCGCTGGCTCAGGTACCCGACGGATTGCTGAACCTGTTGCGCCGGTTCGTGCCGCTCAACGCCGCGGTGCGCGTCGACGGCACGGCGGCGACGTACTTCGAACGCCTGCATGCGCTGCTGCGCGAGGTCGACGCGCGCCAAGGCGTTGCCGGCCTGCGCCTGTTCGAGCGCGATGTCGCCGACGCGACCGCGGCGCAACGCATGAATGCGGCGCTCGTCGGCGTGTTTGCCGGACTCGCGATCCTGCTGGCCGGCGTCGGCCTGTATTCGGTGACCGCCGTCGCGGTCGCGGCGCGGCGACGCGAATTCGGCGTGCGCGCGGCGCTCGGCGCGCAACCGTCGCGGCTGCTGCGCGGCGTGGTCTGGCGTGGCATCGGCGACGTCGGCATCGGGCTCGCGATCGGCCTGGTCCTGGCGGTCGTCGCTGCACGCTTGCTCGACCGTTTCCTGTTCGGTGTCGGCGCCTCCGACCCGCTCGCGCTCGCCGCGACGACCGTGGTCCTGCTCGGCGCAGGATTCGCCGCAACCGCATTGCCCGGGTGGCGCGCAGCGCGCGCGCAACCCATCGAAGCCCTACGCCAGGATTGAGGAGCCATCATGTTCGGTCAAATGTTGCGGGATCTCGCTTACGGCATGCGCGGCTTGCTGGCGCGACCGGGCTTCGCCTTCGTCACCATCCTCACCCTCGGCCTCGCCATCGGCGCGCACACGACGCTGTTCGGCATCGTGAATGCGTTGCTGCTGTCGCCGGTGCAGGGCATCGGCACGCCGGAACGCCTCGTCGAAATCGGGCGCACGCACAACGGCGAAGGCATGGACACGATTTCGTATCCGGATTTCGTCGACTACTCCGCCGCGAAGTCGCTCGATGGCACCTATGCGTACTCGCTCGACGCGCTCAACGTGACCGGCAGCGGCGATCCGCGCCGCGCGCTCGGACTGCTCGTCAGCGGAGCGTATTTCTCGACGCTGCACGTGCAGCCGGAACTGGGCCGCCTGCTCTCCGCCGTCGACGATACCGACGCCGCGCCGCCGGTCGCCGTCGCCAGTTACGCGGCGTGGCAGAAGTATTTCAATGCCGACGCGAGCGCCGTCGGCAAGACCGTGTCGATCAACGGCCACGCCTTCACGCTGGTCGGCGTCGCCGCGCGCACGTTCAACGGGCATGTCGCCGTGCTCGCGCCGGAATTCTACGTGCCGCTGCACGAGCGGACCTTGCTGCGCGAAGGTTCGAAGGATCTCCTGTCGTCGAGGAAGTCGCTGTGGTTGATGGCCGGCGGTCGCTTGCGCGATGGCGTCGGCATCGCGCAGGCGCGGACGGAATTGGAGACGATCAAGCAACGGCTCGACGCGGAATACGGCAACGACGACAAGAAATCCGGCATCGGCGTCGCCGCTCTGCGCGGCGTGCCGGCGGAAGTGCGCGGACCGCTCGGCGCGTTTTCCGGTCTGCTGTTCGCGATGGTCGGCATGATCCTGCTCGTCGCCTGCGTCAACGTCGCCGGATTGCTCATCGCGCGCGGCGAATCGCGGCGCCAGGAAATCGCGGTGCGCTTTGCGCTCGGCGCGAGCCGCGCCCGCGTGTTCTTCCAGTTGTTCGCGGAAAACCTGCTGCTCGCGCTCGGCGCGGGCGCGCTCGGCATCGGGCTCGCGTTGTGGTGGCGCGACCTGTTGCTGCACGTCGACCTGCCGACGCCGATCCCGGTCAGCCCGCGCATTCCGTTCGACGGTTCCGTGCTTGCCTTCGCGCTGCTGCTGACGGCAGCGACCGCGCTGCTGTTCGGTGCGCTGCCCACGCTGCGTGCGTCGCGGCAGGCGCCCGCGACCGGCGGCGTGCTCGTCTCCGGCCGCAGCAGCAATCGCGGCTCACGCCTGCGCGAGTCGCTCGTCGTCGTGCAGATCGCGCTGACGCTGGTGCTGCTGATCGGCTCCGGCCTGTTCGTGCGCGCGCTCGAACGCGCCGCGGCGATCGACATCGGCTTCGACGCGAATCACGTCATGAGCATGGATTTCGACCTGCAGCCCAGCGGCTACGACGAGGCGCATCGCGCGCGCCTGCAAACCGCGCTGCTCGACCGCGTGCGCGCGACCGGCGGCGTCGAGCAAGCGGCGCTCGCGTCGATCCTGCCGCTCAGCTTCAATCGCATGAGTTTCGGCTGCGTGCATGGCGCAGGCTTCAGCGAGGACGAGTTGTGCCCGGACACCAACATCGTCAGCGACGGCTTTTTCGCAACGCTCGGCATGTCGTTGCGTGGACGTGGTTTCGACACGCACGACGTCGCCGACGGAGCCAAGGTTGCCGTCGTCAATGAAACCTTGGCCAAGCGCCTCGCGCCGGACGGCGACGCGATCGGACGCAGCTTCGCCTATGGCGAGGACAAGGACGCGCGCACGCTGACCATCGTCGGCGTCGTCGCCGACGGCAAATACGCTTCGCTCGGCGAAGACAAGCAGCCGTTCCTGTTCCTGCCGCTCGCACAATCGCCGATGGCGACGACGAGCCTGCTCGTGCGCAGCGCGCAGGATTCGTCCGCGCTCGCGCATTCGCTCGCGGACGCCGTGCGCGAAACCGATCGCACGCTGCCGATCGCGCAGACGCATCCGCTCGCGGACACGCTCGCGCTGTCGCTGCTGCCGCAACGCATCGCCGGCTTCGTCGCCGGCGCACTGGGCGCACTCGGCTTGCTGCTCGCCGCGATCGGCCTGTACGGACTCATCGCATTCCACGTCGCCAGTCGCACGCGCGAGATCGGCATCCGCCTCTCGCTCGGCGCCGCGCCCCGGCGCGTGCTGCACGACGTGCTCTGGCGCGGCGGCCGCCTGGTTGGCATCGGCCTCGTCGCCGGCGAAGCGATCGGCATCGGCCTCGCCGTGCTCGTCTCCGGCCTGCTGTTCGGCGCGCAACCCGGCGACGTGCTCGCATTCGCCGCGGCGGGGCTCGTGCTCGGGCTCGTCGCGCTGCCGGCCTGTTACGTGCCGGCGCGGCAGGCGGTGCGCATCGATCCGGCCGTCGCCCTGCGTCACGACTGAGGGAAAAACGCATGATCCAGGACTTCCGCTTCGCCCTGCGCTCGCTAGCGCGAACGCCCGGTTTCACGCTGGTCAGCGTGCTCATGCTCGCGGTCGGCATCGGGTTGTCGATCTACATGTTCGGCGCGATCAACGCGTTCGCGCTCAAGCCGTTGCCGTTCGCGCAAGGCGATCGCCTCGTGCACTTCGAGTACACCGAGCGCGGCAACCACGGACGCAACATCGCGCTGCCGCAGGACGACTGGCTCGACCTGCGCGCGCGGCAGACGACGTTGCAGTCACTGGTCGGCTACTACCAGGGCACCGCGAACCTCGGCGGCCTCGACACGCCACCCGAACGCCTGGCCGGCGCCTGGGTCAGCCCCGACGCGTTCCGCACGCTCGGCGTCAAGCCCGTGATCGGCCGCGATTTCACCGCGCAAGACGCAGCGGCCGGCGCGCCGCGCGTCGCGCTGATCGGCATGCGCACCTGGCAGCTGCAGTTCAACGCCGATTCCGGCATCGTCGGCCGCCACGCGCGCATCAACGGCAACGACGTCACCGTGATCGGCGTCATGCCCGAGCGCTTTGCGTTCCCGGTCGCGGAATCGGTGTGGCTGCCACTGTCGACGGACCGGTCCGCCGCGGATGGCGACGGAGCGCTGATCACCGCCTTCGGCCGCTTGCGCGACGGCACGTCCATCGCACAGGCGCAGTCGCAGTTCGAGGGCCTCATGCAGACGCTCGCGGCCGAACGCGGCAAGCCGCTGCGCGGCGATGCGGCGAAAGTCGAGCCCTTCGCCGACGAATTCATCCTGCCGCAGATCCGCCAGGGCACCACGGCGATGTCGGTGGCCGTGCTGCTCGTGCTGCTGATCGCCTGCGCCAACGTCGCCAGCCTCATGCTCGCGCGCTTCAGTTCGCGCACGCGCGAACTCGGCGTGCGCAGCGCGCTTGGCGCGAGCCGGCGCCGCATCATCACGCAGGTCCTCGCGGAAGCGCTGCTCATCACCGCGATGGCGACGCCACTCGGATGGCTCGGCACCCACCTGTGGGTCGCGCACGAGGCCAGCGCCACCGAGATCGGTGGCAACCTGCCGTACTGGGTCGATTTCGGCACCGACATCCACGACGTGCTGTTCGCCGCGGCGATCGCGTTCGTCGCCGCCGTCGCCGCGGGCCTCGCGCCTGCATTGCGCTCGAGCCGGCTCGACGTGCGCGAGAGCCTGTCCGCGGGCGGCAATGCGAGCCTCGGCAGCACGCGCGGCCCGGGACGCTTCCTCGTCAGCGCCGAAGTCGCGCTCAGCGTCGTGCTGCTGATCGGCGCCGGGGTCGCCGTGCGCAGCGCGCTCGACGCGCAGGCCAGCGAACTCGGCATCCGCACACAGGACGTCCTCACCGGCCGCATCGCGCTGCCCGAGAGCGACTATGCCGATCCCGCCGCGCGCGAACGCTTTGCGCGGGAACTGGAACGCAAGCTCGGCGCCTTGCCCGGCGTCGAATCGACGGCGATCGCCAGCACGCTGCCGCTGATGGGCTACGAACGGCAGGAATACGCGAAAGTCGGCGACATGGTGGATGACAAGACGCGCCTGCCACAGGCCTGGTCGACGCGCGTCAACAACCGCTTCTTCGACACCTTCGGCGTCGCCCTGCGCGAAGGCCGCCTGTTCGACGCGCGCGATCGCGCAGATTCCACGCCCGTCACGATCGTCAGCGCATCGTTCGCGGAGCATGCGTGGCCCGGCCAGTCCGCGATCGGCCAGCGCGTGCGCCTGCAACCCAAGGGCGGCGAGAAACCATGGATGGAAGTCGTCGGCGTCGTCGCCGACAGCGTGCAGTCCGATTACATCGAGACCGACGACACGAATCCGGCGCATCGCGGCGACGGCAACGTCTACCGTCCGCTCGCGCAGGATCCGGCGTCATTCGTGAGCTTCGCGCTGCGCGCGAACGGAGACACCGCCGCGCTCGCCGGCGCCACGCGCGAGACCGTGCGTTCGATCGATGCCAACCTGCCCGTGTACTGGTTGCGCCCGATGGAAGAATGGCGCGCGCGCATCTTCTGGGGCGCCGACCTGCTCGCGAGCCGGTTCGGCGTGTTCGCGATCTTCGCCGTGCTGCTCGCCGCCGCCGGCATCTACGCCGTGCTCGCCTTCGACGTGACGCGACGCACGCGCGAGATCGGCGTGCGCCGCGCGCTCGGCGCACCCAACGGCAGCGTGCTTTCGATGGTCCTGCGCCGCGGCGGCAAGCAGGTCGCGATCGGGCTCGCCCTCGGCCTGCCGCTCGCGTTCGCGTTCACCACGATGCTCGCGCAGATGCTCATGCCCGGCTCGCGCACCGATCCGCTCGTCTACCTCGCCGTCGTCGCCGTGCTCGGCATCGCCGTCCTGCTCGCCGCATGGCTGCCGGTGCGGCGTGCACTGCGCGTGGATCCGATGGTGGCGTTGCGCAACGAGTGAATATCGCCGGAGAAGACGGATGAACTTGATCGAGACGCTACGCCGCCATCTGCGCTCACCCGCATTCGCGCTGACCGTATTCGTGTTGGTCGCCGCGGTGACGGCGATCAACGTGACGGTATTCGGCGCGATCGACACGTTGCGCTGGAGGTCGCTGTCATATGCGGCGGACGACAGCCTGGTGTCGCTGAAACTCAAGCTGACCAAGATCGACAACGAGAGCAATCTCAGCGAGGTCTACCGGAAGGCGCTGGCGAGCGACACGGCCACGTTCCGCGGCGTGGCCGGCTACGTCGACATGAACCGCACGCGCAGCGACGAAGAAGGTCGACCCTGGCGCATCGCGCAGGTCACGCCGCAGCTCGACGCCGTGCTCGGCGTCGCGCCGGCGCTCGGGCGTGGCATTGCCGAAGATGATGCGCACGATGGTGCGGATCGCGTACTGGTGATTTCCGATGCGTTGTGGCGTCGCCGCTTCGGCTCCGATCCGGACATCGTCGGTCGCGCGGTGCGGTTCGGCGATCGTGTCGACACGATCATCGGCGTGATGCCGCGCGGTTTCGCGTTTCCGGACACGCGGGCGGATGCATGGCGCCCGTTCGTGCTGCCGGCGCAAAAACCGGCCATCGACGGCGTTGGCGAACTGGATCTGATCGCCCGCCTTGCCGACGGGGCCACGCTCGAGCAAGCGCGCGTCGCGCTCGATCGCGTGTACAGCGGCGGAAAAAGCCTCGGCCAGTTCGCTGCCATGTTCGCCAACATGGGCGCGCAACCGCATGCGGAGCCGTGGCGCGATCATTTCCACGCGCAACACGGAAAGGCGCTGGCGCTATTGCAACTCGCCGCAGCGATCCTGTTGCTCGCCGTCGCCGCGAACCTCGTCAACCTGCAACTGGATCGCCTGCTCGGTCGCAGTCGCGAGTTCGACATCCGCCGCGCGCTCGGCGCAGGCGAAGGCGCGATTGCACTGCAGGCACTGGGTGACATGGCCTTGCCGGTCCTTGCCGGCATCGCCGTCGGCCTCGCATGCGCGGCACCCGGCCTGCAACTGCTTGCGATGCGCCACCTGTTGCCGGAATCCCTGCCGGCACCGATCGGCTTCAGCCCGGCAATGTTCGGCTGCGGCGCATTCATCGCCATCGTCGCTCTCGCGACGACCCTGCTCGCGGCACGACTCTCGCGCGGTCGCGCGGCCTTGTCCGCGCGCGGTGGCGCGGCGGGGCTCGGCCCGCTTCGTCCGGCGCTTCTGGTCGCGCAGGTCGTGCTGACCACGGCCCTGCTCGGCAGCGCGATCCTGCTCCTGCGCAGCGCGGCCAACGTGCTCGAGGTCGATCGCGGCTTTGATGCGCGCGGCGTACTGATGGTCGGCATCGACTTCACGACGGCATCGGCGGCGCGACGCGAGCCGTCCTACGATCCACGCGATGATGTCGAGCTCAAGTCGTCGGTAGAGGAATTGCTCGCCCGCGCGAAGGCGCTGCCGGGCGTGCGTCATGTGGCGACGGCGACGATCTCGCCGTTCAGCGGCGGCGACAACTTCGTCCAGGCGCAGGTGCCGGGGCAAACCGAGCCGCAACAGGTGCGTGGCCGCACCGTCTCGCCCGACTATTTCGCGACGCTCGGCATCGCGCTGCGCAGCGGTCGTGCGCTCGACGCGACGGATGCGAGGGAAGACGGCGGCGCGAATGCGGTCGTCGTCGACGAGCAATACGTGCAACGCTACCTCAATGGACACGATCCGCTCGGCGCCAGCATCGGCATCGGCACGAATCCGGACGGCAAGCCGATCATGACACCTGTCGTTGGCGTGATGCGCAACGTGAAGAACCATTCGCTCGATGAAAAGGCCGACATGCCGACGGTCTACAACGTCGCGGCTTTCCCGAGCCCGATGTTCGTGCTGCTCGTACGCGCGGATGTCGATGCGGCGAGTCTCGTCGATCCGCTGCGGCGCCTGATCCAGCAAGTCGCGCCGGATGCCGCGATCGCCTTCGACCAGCCGCTCGCGCAACGCATCGAGGACAGCTTCGCCGCGCGCCGCGGCCTGCTCCAGACGATCGGCGCCTTCGCCGCGATCACGCTCGCGCTTGCCGCGATCGGCCTCGCCGCCGTGCTCGGTTTCGCGATCCGCCGGCGCACGGCCGAACTCGGCGTGCGCATGGCGCTCGGCGCGACACCGTCGCGCGTGCGCAATCTCGTGCTGCGCCAGGGCAGCACACTTGTCGTCGCAGGGCTAATCGTCGGCGCGGCACTCGGCATCGCGCTTGCGCGATTGTTTGCCGAAAGGCTGTTCGGTGTCGGTTACGCCGATCCCGCGAGCTGGTGCATGGCGCTCGCACTCGTCGCCGTGATCGCGTCGTTCGCCTGCTGGCTGCCCGCGCGTCGCGCCGCGACGGTCGAGCCCGTCGAGGCGCTGCGGCATGAATAGCCCGACATTCCGATTCCCTTCGCTTCGAACCCACTGCAACTCCAGCACGGACACGCCATGAACGCCTTCGATCTCCGCCACGTCCTGCGTCGCCTGCTGCGCACGCCCGGTTTCAGCATGGTTTCCGTAATGCTGCTTGGCCTCGCTTTCGGCGCGCTCGCTTGCGTGTCCAGCGTCGTCTACGGGCTGCTCTACAAGCCGTTGCCGTATCCGGATGCGGACCGGCTGGTGACGGTCGAGTCGCGCATCCTCGGCATTCCGTTCGACGTCGGCCTGTCGACGCCGTTGCGCGAGGAGATCGCGCATTCGGCGCATGGCGTCGAAGGCATTGCGGCGTATCGCACGGGCGAAATGGTCGTCCGCGACGAGGCGGGCAATCGCACGGGTTCGATGAAGACGGCGCTGGTCGAACCGAAGGTATTCGCGCTGCTCGGCGCGCAGTCCGCGCTCGGTCGCCTGTTCGCGAACGAGGATGTCGGCGAGGGTGCGGCGCGCAGCGTCGTGCTGTCGTGGGACGAATGGCAGCAGCGTTTCGCCGGCGCGACGGACGCGATCGGGCGCACGCTGCGCCTCGAGGACAACGACTACCGCGTGGTCGGCGTGATGCCGAAGGGTTTCGTTTTTCCCGGCAGCACGACGCGCCTGTGGATGCCGCTTTCGTTCACGGCCGCGCAGCGCGCGCGTTCGAACGCCGGCAGCTTCGACGGCACGCTGGCCATCGCGCGCCTGCATGCGGGCGTCAGCGCCGCGGCGGCCACCGACGAAGTCAACAACATCGCCAAATCGATCCCGGAACTCGACGGCGCCTTCGGCAACAGCATGAAGCTCGTCGTCCAGCCGCTGCGCGCGCTGTGGATCGGCGATCGCCGCGAGGCGCTGCTGCTCATGCTGCTCGCGGTCGCGATGGTCTGGCTGGTGACGACGGCGAACGTCGCCAACCTGTTCCTCGCGCGCTCGCTCGAACGTCGCCAGGAGACCGCTGTGACCGCCGCGCTCGGCGCGACCCCTTGGCAGCGTGCGCGCATGGCGCTGGCGGAATCCGCCGCGCTGTGCGCCACGGGCGCGCTGCTCGGTTGCGCGCTGCTGCCGGCCGGCCTCGCGCTGCTGCGCCACTTCGACCTGTTGCCGAAAGGCACGCCGCAGGCGATCGGCATCGACGCGCCGACCCTGCTGCTCGTCGGCGTGCTCGCCACCGCATTGTGCGCGGTGCTTGCCGCGGCCGGCCTGTCGGTACAGCGCGGCAATCTCAACGACATGATCCGCCGCGGCGGCTCGCGGCAGACGGCCGGCAGCGCCGCGCAGGCCGTGCGCAAGTCGCTCGTCGTGACCCAGGTCGCGCTGACCGTGGCGCTGCTGTTCGGCATCGGCGTGCTGCTGCGCAGTTCGCAGAACCTGCTTGCCGAGGACGTCGGCTTCCAGCGCAACCACTTGCTTTACGCGAGCCTCGATGACCTCGTCCCCGCGAACGCGACGCCCGAACTGCGCGCGACACGCCTGACCGAACTCACCGAGCGCGTGCGCGCCCTGCCCGGCGTCGCCGCCGCGGGACTCGGCAGCATGGTGCCGTTCGGCAACAGCATTTCGACGAGCAACTACACCGCGCCGGGGCACGAAGATGCCAAGGACAAGCCGATCGCCTACGACCAGAAGGTCGACGACGGCTATTTCGCCGCGCTCGGCGTGCGGCTCCTGCGCGGCCGCGCCTTCAGCGCGGACGAGGTGCGCAGCAAGGCGCCGGTCGCGATCGTCGACCAGATGTTCGTCAAGCGCCACTTCGGCGAGACCGATCCGCTCGGCAAGCATTTCAAGATCGGCGTGCCCGGCGACCAGCCCGACCGCGAACTCGAGATCGTCGGCGTGGTGCCGACGCTCAAGCTGCGCGCACTCGATGAAGTCGTCGACCGGCCGTCGATCTACCAGCCGACACCGGCGCCGCCGTACGCCGCGCTGGCGGTGCGCACGACGCTCGATCCGTCGAACCTGATCGAGCCGATCAAGACGGTTGGCGCCCGGATCGCGCCGAAGGAAGCCGTCGGCCCGATCGTCACGCTCGACGAACGCATCGCCGACACGCTGCAGGACCGCGAACGCCTCAACAGCCTGCTCGGCCTGCTCGGCCTCACCGCGCTGCTGCTGGCCGGCGTCGGCCTCTACGCCGTGCTCGCCTATGCGGTGCGCCAGCGCGTGCCCGAATTCGGCGTACGCATGGCGCTGGGCGCGCGCGCTGGCGACGTGCTGCGCCAGGTGCTCCGCCAGGGCTTCGTGCTGATCGGCGTCGGCCTCGCCCTCGGCGTGCCGCTGGCCTGGGCGTTCGCGCGGCTGCTGTCCACGCGGCTCTACCATGTCGGCGCGTTCGACCTGCCCACGCTCGGCGCGGTCGCGCTCGTGCTCGCCGCGATCGGTCTCCTCGCCTGCCTGTGGCCGGCGCGCCGCGCCGCGGCGACCGATCCGGCGGTCGCGCTGCGCAGCGAATGAACTCCAATCCGCAAGGAATCCATCCATGTCGATGATCGAACTTCGCAACATCGAAAAATCCTTTCCCCTCGCCGGCGGCCGCAGCTGGGTGCTGCGCAACGTCAACCTCGACATCGCCGAAGGCGAGTTCGTCAGCGTCATGGGTCCGTCAGGCGCGGGCAAGAGCTCGCTGCTCAACGTGCTCGGCCTCATGGATCACGACTGGCAGGGTGGCTACACGTTCGACGCTGTCGTCGTCGACAAACTCAATGCGAAGCAGCGCCAGGCGCTGCAGCGCGAGAAGGTCGGTTTCATCTTCCAGCACTACCACCTCATCGACGACCTCAAGGTCTGGGAAAACCTCGATCTTCCGTTGCAGTACCGCGACGTGCCCGCGAAGGAGCGCGCCTCGCGCGTCGGCGACCTGCTCGACCGCTTCCAGATCGTCGGCAAGAAGGACCTGTACCCGTCGCAGCTTTCCGGCGGCCAGCAGCAGCTCGTCGCCGTCGCCCGCGCGGTCATCACCAAGCCGCGCCTGCTGCTCGCCGACGAACCGACCGGCGCGCTGCATTCGACGCAGGCGCGCTCGATCATGGACCTGCTCCACGAGCTGCATGGCGAAGGCATGACGATCGTGCAGGTCACGCACAACGAGGCGTTCGGCAAGGAGGCGCAGCGCGTCGTGCGGCTCGCCGACGGCTGGATCGAGAATTCGCCGGCTCCGGTATAGTCCCGGCGCCATGGCACAACCGACCCTCCTCATCGCCGACGACCAGCGCGACGTGCGCGAGGCGCTGCGCCTGCTGTTCAAGGCCGAGCGCATCGACGCGGTCTGCGTGGACGGACCGCGCGCCGCGCTCGACGCGCTCGGCAAGCAGCGCTTCGGCGCGGCGCTCATCGACCTCAACTACACGCGCGACACGACCTCGGGCGCCGAAGGCCTCGACCTGTTGCGCGCGCTGAAGAAGGCCGACGCGGAACTGCCGGTCATCGTCATGACCGCGTGGGGCTCGATCGACCTCGCCGTCGAGGCGATGCGCCTGGGCGCGGGCGATTTCATCGAAAAGCCCTGGGACAATGCGCGCCTGCTCTCGGTCGTGCGCAACCAGCTCGAACTCGGCCGCTCGCGCGACGAGGCGGCGAAACTCAAGCGCGAGAACGAGATCCTGCGCGCGGCGGAGGATGAAGGTTTCATCGCCGAATCGGCGCCGATGCGCCAGCTGCTCTCGCAGGTCGAGCGCGTCGCGCCGACCGACGCCAACGTGCTCGTGCTCGGCGAAAACGGCACCGGCAAGGGCGTCGTCGCGCGCCTGCTGCACGCGCGTTCGGCGCGCGCGGACAAAACGCTGGTCAAGGTCAACATGGGCGGCATTCCGGACTCGGTGTTCGAGGCGGAGATGTTCGGCCACGTCAAGGGCGCGTTCACCGACGCGAAGAGCGACCGCATCGGCCGCTTCGAGCTCGCCGACGGTGGCACGCTGTTCCTCGACGAAGTCGCCAACATCCCGCCCGCACAGCAACCCAAGCTGCTGCGCGTGCTCGAGGACGGCGAACTCGAGCGCGTCGGCTCGTCGCGCACGATGAAGGTCGACGTGCGCCTGATTTCCGCGACCAACGCGAACCTTGCCGCCGACGTCGCGCGCGGCGCGTTCCGCAAGGACCTGCTGTTCCGCCTCAACACGGTCGAGCTGCGCCTGCCGCCGCTGCGCGAACGCAAGCAGGACATCGGCCTGCTCGCCGAGGCGTTCGCCGCGCGTTTCGCGCAACGCTACCAGCGCGAAACGCCGCGCTTCGCACCCGGCGCGTTGCGCGCACTCGATGCGTATTCGTGGCCCGGCAACGTTCGCGAGCTGTCGCACATCATCGAACGTGCCGTGCTCATGCTCGACAGCGACGTCATCGACGAGGTCGCGCTCAACCTGCGGCCGGAAGCGACGCATGCGGTCGCGGGTGCGGCGGCGCTGGCCGCGAGCGAATCGATGAGCGTCGACGCGGCGGAAGAAAAGCTCGTGCGCGAAGCGCTCGAGCGCACCGGCGGCAACATCCAGCGCGCGGCCGGCCTGCTCGGCCTGAGCCGGCCGTCGCTGTACCGGCGCATGGAAAAGTACGGCATCGAGTGAACGCCGGCCGGCCACGCTGGACGTTCGAGACGCGCCTGCTTGCCGGCGCGCTGCTGATCGCGACACCGGCACTCGCGGCGTTGCTCGTCGCCCTGCTCGTCTTCATGTCCGACGACAGACGCGCGTTCGGGCTTTGGGCTGCGGCGGTCGCCCTGACGCTCGCGCTCGCGCTGCTCCTGCGTCGCAAGGCGGTGTATCCGCTGTACACGCTGTCGAACCTGCTCGAAGCGCTGCGCGAGGGCGACTACAGCCTGCGCGGCACGGGCGCGCAGCGCGGCGACGCAATCGGCGAAGTCGTGCACGAGATCAACGCGTTGTCGCAAAGCCTGCGCCAGCAGCGCCTGTCGTTCGAGGAGCGCGGCGCGCTGCTCGCGAAAGTCGTGGCGACGCTCGACAGCGCGGTCATCGCCTTCGACGACACGGCGAAATTGCGCCTCGCCAATCCCGCGGCCGAGCGCCTGCTCGGCGCGGCTTCCCTGCGGCTGATCGGCCGGACCGCGCAGGATCTTTCGCTCGCCGACTGCCTGTCGATCACCGGCGTCAAGCTGCTCGAACGCCAGTTTCCCGGTGGCAGCGGACGCTGGGAGGTGCGTCATGCGCGCTTCCGCGAAAATGGCCGTCCGCACGACCTCCTCGTGATCAGCGACCTGTCGCGTGCGCTGCGCGAAGAGGAACGTCTCGCCTGGCAACGCCTGCTGCGCGTGCTCGGCCACGAACTCAACAATTCGCTCGCACCGATCCGCTCGATGGCGGGCACGCTGGCCAAACTCGTCGGCGTCGAGCCCTTGCCGCACGACTGGCGCGACGACGTGCAAGGCGGCCTGCAGGTCATCGGCGACCGTTCCGAGGCGCTCGCGCACTTCATGGCTCGCTACACGCAGCTCGCGCGGTTGCCGCCGCCGAGCCCGCGCGAATTCGATCTCGCCGCGCTGGCGCGACGCACGGCGCTGCTCGAACAGCGTGTCGCGGTGCAGGCCGAAGGCGAGACGCCCGCACCGGCGTTCGCCGATCCCGAACAGATCGAGCAGGCGCTGATCAACCTCGCGCGCAACGCGACCGACGCCGCACTCGACGGCGGCGGCCATGTCGCGCTGCGCTGGCAGCAGGCGCATGGCGAATGGCGCATCGACATCATCGACGACGGCCCCGGCCTGCCGCCGAGCGAAAACCTGTTCGTGCCGTTCTTCACCACCAAGCCCGGCGGTTCGGGCATTGGCCTCGTCCTCGCGCGCCAGATCGTCGAAGCGCACGGGGGTTCGCTGGTACTGGAAAATCGCCGCGATGCGCGCGGCTGCATCGCACGGCTGCGCCTGCCGCTGCGCGGCGATCAGGCCTCCGCGAACGCGTAGGCGAGCACGTCGGCGATGTCGTCGCTGCCGGCGAGCCACATGAGCAGGCGTTCGACGCCGAGCGCAACGCCCGCGCAGGCGGGCATGCTCGGCAACGCCTCGAGCAGGCGTTCGTCGATCGGGATTTCGCGCTGGCCACGCGCGCGGCGACGCGCGTTGTCGCGCACGAAGCGTTCGCGTTGTTCCTTCGCGTCGGTCAGTTCGTGGTAGCCGTTGGCGAGCTCGTCCGCACCCAGGTACAGCTCGAAGCGCTCGGCGACGGGCGGATCGCCGTCGCGGATCTTCGCCAGCGCGGCCTGCGTCGCCGGGAAGTCGCGCACGACGGTGATGCGCTCGCGCGGAAACTTCGGCTGCAGGCGATGGGTGACGAGCAGGTCGAGCCAGTCGTCGCGGCCGAGGCCGACGGGATCGATGCGCACGTCCGCGAGCGGCGCGCGCAGTTCTTCGATGGCAGCGGCGAACGGGTCGATGCCGAGTTCGCGCCGGAACAGATCGCGGTAGGTGCACTGCACGACGTCCACGCGCAGATCGAACGCCGCGAGCGCGTCGCGGACGAGATCGACGGTCTCGTCGATGAGCCGCAGGTGATCCCAGCCGACGCGGTACCACTCCAGCATCGTGAACTCGGGATTGTGGCGGCGCCCGGCCTCGCCGTCGCGGAACACGCGGCCGAGTTCGTAGCAATCGCCGATGCCCTCGGCGAGCAGGCGCTTGAGCGCGAACTCGGGCGAGGTGCGCAGCCAGCGCTCGCGGCTGCCTTGCGCGACCGGACCGTTGAATACGGTCGAGAACGACTCGATGTTCGGTTCGGTATTGCCCGCCGCGCTGAGGATCGGCGTCTCGACCTCGACCGCGCCGCGCGCGGCGAAGAAGGCGCGGATGCGCGACTGCACGGCGGCACGGCGTTCGAGCGCCGCGCGTTTCGCGGCGGACGGGTTCGTCATAGCTGAAACCTATCGAATTGTTCGTATCAATCTATTTCACAACAGGCGACCCGGATCGTACGATGCACGGGTCATTTCATCACCCACCACAGGAGACGCCCATGTCGCTCATCAACACGCCCGTCCAGCCGTTCAAGACGCAGGCTTACCACAACGGCAAGTTCGAGGAAGTCAGCGATCAGTCCATCAAGGGCAAGTGGTCGGTGTTCATGTTCCTGCCGGCCGCCTTCACCTTCAACTGCCCGACCGAGATCGAGGATTCGGCCGACAACTACGCCGAGTTCCAGAAGCTCAACGCCGAAGTCTATGTCGTCTCGACCGACACGCATTTCGCGCACAAGATCTGGCACGACACCTCGCCGGCCGTCGGCAAGGCCAAGTTCTTCCTCGTCGGCGATGCGAACCACCAGCTGTCGAAGGCGTTCGACGTGCTGATCCCGGAGGAAGGCCTCGCGCTGCGCGGCACCTTCGTGATCAATCCCGATGGCGTCATCAAGACCGCCGAAGTCCACTCCAACGAAATCGCCCGCGACGTCAGCGAAACGCTGCGCAAGCTGAAGGCCGCGCAGTACACCGCCGCGCATCCGGGCGAAGTGTGCCCGGCCAAGTGGAAGGAAGGCGAGAAGACGCTCAAGCCCTCGCTCGACCTCGTCGGCAAGATCTGAGTTTTCGCCCTGTCGCAACGCCTTCCCGGATTTCCGGGAAGGCCGTGGCGGCAGACCGGAATCCGCCGAGGCGGCTTGCGGTCTGCTTCCCTTCCGAGCCCTCCGCTTCCGCGCGGACGGCGCCCCTTTGCCCGCCGTTGGAGAACGACATCATGTTGGATGACGCCCTCAAGACCCAGCTCAAGGCCTATCTGGAACGCATGACGCGCCCGATCCAGCTCGTCGCCGCGCTCGACGACAGCGAAGTCGCACGCGAGATGCGCGAACTGCTGCAGGACATCGTTGCGCAGTCGGACAAGATCGCGCTGGTCGACGACGCCGATCCGGACGCGCGCCGTCCGTCCTTCGCGATCGCGCGTCCCGATGGCGAAGTGCACCTGCGCTTTGCCGGCATTCCGCTCGGCCACGAGTTCACCTCGCTCGTGCTCGCGCTGCTCTGGGTCGGCGGCCACCCCGCGAAGGAAGACGTGGACCTGCTCGAGCAGGTGCGCAATCTCGACGGCGACTACGCGTTCGAGACCTATTTCTCGCAGTCGTGCCAGAACTGTCCGGACGTCGTGCAGGCACTGAATCTCATGGCCGCGCTCAATCCGCGCATCCGCCACGTCGCGATCGACGGCGCCGCGTTCCAGGACGAAGTCGAACGGCGCCAGGTGATGGCGGTGCCGTCGGTCTACCTCAACGGCGAAGCGTTTGGTCAGGGACGCATGAGCCTTGCCGAGATCGTCGCCAGGCTCGACACCGGCGCCGCCGCGCGCGAGGCGGAGAAGATCAACGCGAAGCCCGCGTTCGACGTGCTCGTCGTCGGCGGCGGACCGGCCGGTGCGGCGGCTGCGATCTACGCGGCGCGCAAGGGCATCGTCACCGGCGTCGTCTCCGAACGCTTCGGCGGCCAGGTGCTCGACACGCTCGCGATCGAGAATTTCATCTCCGTGCAGCACACGGAAGGCCCGAAGCTGGCGACCGCGCTCGAGCAACACGTGCGCGAGTACGAGGTCGACATCATGAACGTGCAGCGCGCCGAGCAGCTGGTTCCCGGCGACGACTTCATCGAAGTGAAGCTCGCCGGCGGCGCGTCGCTGAAGTCGAAGGCCGTGGTCCTCTCGACCGGCGCGCGCTGGCGGCAGATGAACGTGCCCGGCGAGAACGAGTACCGCAACAAGGGCGTGGCGTACTGCCCGCACTGCGACGGACCGCTGTTCAAGGGCAAGCGCGTCGCCGTGATCGGCGGCGGCAACTCCGGCGTGGAAGCGGCGATCGACCTTGCCGGCATCGTCAGCCACGTCACGCTGATCGAGTTCGACGCGCAGCTGCGCGCGGACGAAGTCCTGCAGCGCAAGCTGCGCAGCCTGCCCAACGTGACGGTAATCGTTTCCGCGCAGACGACCGAAGTGACCGGCGACGGCCAGAAGGTCGACGGACTCGTCTACAAGGATCGCCACGGCGGACAGATGCATCGCGTCGAGCTCGAAGGCATCTTCGTGCAGATCGGCCTGCTGCCGAACACGGAATGGCTCAAGGGCACGATCAAGCTCAGCAACCGCGGCGAGATCGAAGTCGATGCGCGTGGCGAGACCTCGGTCGCGGGCGTGTTCGCGGCGGGCGACTGCACGACGGTGCCCTACAAGCAGATCGTCATCGCGATGGGCGAAGGCTCGAAGGCAGCGCTCAGCGCGTTCGATCACCTGATCCGCACGTCCGCGCCGGAAACGGAAGCCAGGGCGGCGTGACCGCCCGTTGAATCGTCGCGCCGCCTCTCTCCCGTGGCGCGATGATGCGAAGGAACCGGCGGGGTGCACGCCCCGGTTCCTTCATTTTTTTCCGCCCCCGCGGCGGCGGAGAATGAGTCGGCATCCGTACCTGACTTCAAGGATCGTGTTCTCCGGCCTCGTCCAAATCCCGGCCGTTGGATGCGCCGGTATAGTGCGAGTCCGGTTCGCGGGAGATGCTCATGCGCAATCTCGATTTCAGTTCGTGGCACGCCCTGCTCTCGACGCTGCTCGGGCTTGCCGCGATCACGCTGATCGGCGTCGGCCTGCGCCTGCTCGCGATGCAGACGATCCAGCAGCGCCGCGAACGCCAGAACCGGCAGATCAACGAGCGCCTGCGCGCGCTGATCGCCGCCTACAAGACGCTCGGCGGTTCGTTCACGGGCGATCTCTCCGTCGACCCGACGCATCTGCGCGACCTGCGCAAGCGCAACGCGGAATCCGGCAGTGATGCAGGTACCGACCTTTCCGGCGGCAGCGATCGCGCGCGGCGCATGCGCGATGCGGTCGAGGCGGCGCTGTCGGACATCATCCTGCTCGGTACCGAACAACAGGTTCGGCTCGCGACGGCCGCCGCGAACGAACTCGTCGAGGGACGCGTCATCCATACGCATGAACTCGTCGTCTCGCTGCGCGACTTCGTCCGCGAAGCGCTCGACCTCGATCCGGTGCCGCGCAACCTGAAAATGCCCCGGCAGGGCCCGACCCGGCCCGGCAGCGGCGGTGGTGCCGGCGGACGCGGCAAGGGCGGCGAAGGCGGTGGCGAAGGCAAAGGCGGCGGGCGCGGTGGCGGCGGTGGCGGCGGCGGAATGGGCGGCGGCATGGGAGCTGGCCTTGGCGCGGGTGCCGGGCTCGGCATCGGCAGCCACATGGCCGGCGACGACGAACACGACGCGCGTCATTGACTCCGGATCGCCGAAACCGAAGCGATCTCAAGCGTCGAACGCGGCCAGGATCGGGCACGGTCCGGACGTTCCGCCGGCGCATCGCTTCGCGAGCTTGAGCAGGCAGTCGCGCGCGTGCGTCAGCTGCGCAATCTGTTCGTCGAGCCGGGCAATCCTCGATCGCGCCAGGTCGCGCGCGCGGCGGCGGTCGCGGCTTGAGTCCAGCGCCAGCAGTTCGCGGATTTCCTCGAGCGTGAAGCCGGCGCGCTGCGCCATGCGGATGAAGTGCAGGCGGCGGATGTCCGCATCGCCGTAGCGACGGATGCCTTCACTCTTCGCGGGCATCGCCAGCAAGCCCTTGCGCTGATAGAAGCGGACGGTTTCGATGCCGACGTCCGCGGCTTCGGCGAATTTTCCGATCGTCAATGCCATCGCTTGACTCCGTACCATGGTACGGACCCCAAGATGATGGCATTCCCGCGCAAATCCAGGAGCCGAAATGGAATCCCCACCTCGCAAGCGCGCAACGCTGTACCGCATGGTCATGGACAAGCACGTATGTCCCTACGGCCTGAGGGCCCGTTACCTGCTCCGCCGCGCCGGATTCGAAGTCGACGACCGCTGGCTCACCACGCGCGAGGCGGTGGATGCGTTCAAGTCCGAGCACGAGGTGAAGACGACGCCGCAGGTATTCATCGACGGCGAACGGATCGGCGGTTATGACGATCTGCGCCGCCATCTCGGCAAACGCGTCGCCGCGCCCGGCGCGACGAGCTACCGGCCGGTCGCCGCGCTGTTTGCGATGACGTTGCTCATGGCGCTCGCCGCGAGCTTCGCGGCTTTCGGAACGCCGTTCACGGTACGCGCCGCCGAGTGGTTCATCGCCTTCAGCATGAGCGTGCTCGCACTCCTCAAGCTGCAGAACGTCGACACGTTCGCCACGATGTTCCTCAACTACGACCTTCTCGCGCGACGCTGGGTGCCCTATTCGTACGTCTATCCTTTCGCGGAAGGACTGGCCGGTGTCCTCATGATCGCGGGCGTGCTGAACTGGCTGTCGATGCCGATCGCACTGTTCATCGGCACGATCGGCGCAGTCTCGGTCTTCAAGGCGGTCTATGTCGATCGCCGCGAACTCAAGTGCGCGTGCGTGGGCGGAGCGAGCAACGTGCCGCTCGGCTTCGTCTCGCTGACCGAAAACCTGATGATGATCGCGATGGCCCTGTGGATGGCACTGGCCCACGCGATGTAGCGGCGCATCACCGTCGCGCGCCTACGCGCGCGACGGTGCTCAGGCGTGGCGCGCTTCGATCGCCTGGTTGATCTTCAGCGCGGCCAGGGTGCAGGCTGCACCGGAAAGCAGGTAGACGCTGACGTACCCGAGTCCGAACTTCGCCGACAAGCCCAGCGCGACGAGGGGCGCGAATGCAGCGCCGATCAGCCATGCAAAGTCGGACGTGACCGCTGCGCCCGTGTAGCGGTATTTCGCACTGAAGTTCGAGGTCACCGTTCCCGACGACTGTCCATACGAGAGTCCGAGCAGGGCGAAGCCGACAAGGATGAACACGTCCTGGCCGAGCTTTCCGCCGGCGAGCAGGGTCGGCGCAAAGCCACTGAACACAGCGATGAGCACGGCGAGCGAACCGAGCGTGCGGCGGCGCCCGACGCGATCGGCAATCCAGCCCGAGGCGACGATGCCGATCGCGGCAAGCACGCCGCCAACGATCTGCACGATGAGGAACTGCGTGATCGACTGATCCGAATACAACTGGATCCATGACAGCGGAAAGACCGTGACCATGTGGAACAGCGCGTAGCTCGCCAACGCGGCGAACGCGCCTATCCATGGATTTGCGCCATGCGCCTTGACCAGATCGACGACACTGGTCGGCAGCAGTTCACCCTTGTCGAGCAACTGCTCGTATTCGGGCGCAACGACCAGACGCAACCGCGCAAACAAGGCGACGACATTGATCGCGAAAGCGACGAAGAATGCGTAGCGCCAGCCCCAGGCAAGGAACTCCTCGTATTGAAGGCTCGCGTAGAGGTAGGCGAACAAGCCGCTGGCAACGACGAAACCGAGCGGCGCGCCGAGCTGGCCGAGCATCGCGTACCAGCCGCGGCGACCCTTGGGCGCATTCAACGCGAGCAACGACGGCAGGCCGTCCCAGGTGCCCCCGAGTGCGATGCCCTGCGCGATGCGCAGCAGCGCGAGCAGCACGATCGACAGGCGCCCGGCCGTCTCGTAGCCGGGCAGGAAGGCGATGCAGACTGTCGCCGTGCCGAGCAAGAACAGCGCGATCGTGAGCTTGGTGCCGCGACCCCAGCGACGTTGCACGGCCATCGACAGCAACGTGCCGAGCGGGCGCGCAATGAAGGCGAACGAAAAGATCAGAAACGAATACAGCGTGCCATCCAGCCGCGGCAGCGACGGAAAGAACAGCGCCGGGAACACCAGCACCGAAGCGATGCCGTAGACAAAGAAGTCGAAATACTCGGAGGCGCGGCCGATGACGACGCCAACGGCGATGTCGCCGGGGGTGACGTCGTGGGCGTTGTGTGCACCCGGCGCGTCGCCGACCAGCGGCGGCAGTGCGGGCAGATCGTCGTACGAAGGTTTGGAAGGACTCGACATGGGCGGTATCCGTGCCGGACGGACCGGCTTGCGCACGATGCAGGTTCGCACCTGGCGCCGGTTTTGCCCATAGGACAAAACGTCCAATCGCGAGCGCCGCCGGACAGGACTACATTGTACGCCCGAGATGCGGGCCTTCCCCGCGACACCTTTTGCCACGACGCATGCCTGCCTTCCGTCTCCTGCGGCGCGCCACCGTCTCCGCCAGCCTGTTGCTGACGGGCTGCGGCACCGTCATCTTCAATGCCTCAGGCGACGTCGCGCGCCAGCAGGGCAACCTCATCGTCCATTCGACGCTGCTCATGCTGCTCGTCATCGTGCCGGTGCTCGCATTGACCGGCTTCTTCGCGTGGCGCTATCGCCAGTCGAATCGTGCCGCGACCTACAAGCCGGAATGGGATCATTCCACGCAGCTCGAGCTCGTCATCTGGATCGTGCCGCTGCTCGTCATCATTGCGCTCGGCGCGATCACCTGGATCAGCACCCACACGCTCGATCCGTACCGTCCGATCGAGCGCATCGAGAAGGGACGCTCGGTTGCCGAGGGCGTGGAGCCGCTCGTCATCGACGTCGTCGCGCTCGACTGGAAATGGCTGTTCATCTACCCCGAGCAGGGCATTGCCACGGTCAACGAAGCGGCCGCACCGGTGGATCGGCCGATCCGCTTCAACATCACCGCCTCATCGGTCATGAATTCGTTCTTCATTCCGGCCGTCGCCGGTCAGATCTATGCGATGCCGGGCATGCAGACGCAACTGCACGCGGTCGTCAACGAACCGGGCACCTATCCGGGTTTTTCGGCCAACTACAGCGGCGCCGGTTTCTCGCACATGCGCTTCGCGTTCCGCGGACTCGATGCGGCCGGCTTCGACCAGTGGGTGGCGCAGGCGCGTTCACATTCCACGCCACTCGACCGGCCGGCCTACCTGCAACTGGAAAAGCCGAGCGAGAACGCGCCCGTCGCCTTTTATGGCCAAGTCGACGGCAGCCTGTTCGACGCGGTGGTCAATCGCTGCGTCGCACCGGGCACGACCTGCATGGACCAGACGATGATGCACGACATGCACGCCAACGGCGGCGCCCACGATCACGCGAAGAAGTGACCCTGTGATGTTTCCGATTTTCCCGAGACCGATTCGATTGAGATCGCCCGCATGAACTTGTCGCAACTCGTCTTCGGCCGCCTGAGCTGGGATGCCCTGCCCCTGCACGTACCGATCCTGCTCGGCACCTTCATCGCCGTCGCCGTGCTCGGCGTCGCCCTGCTCGGCGCGATCACGCATTTCCGCCTCTGGGGCACGCTCTGGCGCGACTGGTTCACGAGCATCGACCACAAGAAGATCGGCATCATGTACATGGTGCTCGGCCTGGTCATGCTGCTGCGCGGCTTCGCCGACGCCCTGATGATGCGCCTGCAACAGGCGATGGCCTTCGGCGACAACGCCGGTTACCTGCCGCCCGAGCACTACGACCAGATCTTCACCGCGCACGGCGTGATCATGATCTTCTTCGTGGCGATGCCGCTCGTGACGGGGCTCATGAACTACCTCGTACCGCTGCAGATCGGCGCGCGCGACGTGGCGTTCCCGTTCCTCAACAATTTCAGTTTCTGGATGACGACGTTCGGTGCGGTGCTCGTCATGGCCTCGCTGTTCATCGGCGAGTTCGCCAAGACCGGCTGGCTCGCCTATCCGCCGCTGTCGGGCATCGACTACAGCCCCGACGTCGGCGTCGACTACTACATCTGGGCATTGCAGATCGCGGGCGTGGGAACGCTGCTGTCCGGCGTCAACCTCGTCGCGACCATCGTCAAGATGCGCGCGCCGGGCATGAACCTCATGAAGATGCCGGTGTTCACCTGGACCGCGCTGTGCACGAACGTGCTCATCGTCGCCGCGTTCCCGGTGCTGACCGCCGTACTCGCCCTGCTCTCGCTCGACCGCTACGCCGGCACGCACTTCTTCACCAACGATGGCGGCGGCAACGCGATGATGTACGTCAACCTCATCTGGATCTGGGGCCATCCGGAGGTCTACATACTCATCCTGCCGCTGTTCGGCGCGTTCTCCGAGATCGTGCCGACGTTCACCGGCAAGCGCCTGTTCGGCTACACCTCGATGGTCTACGCGACCATCGTCATCACGATCCTGTCCTACCTCGTGTGGCTGCACCACTTCTTCACGATGGGTTCGGGCGCGAGCGTGAACTCGTTCTTCGGCATCACGACGATGATCATCTCGATTCCGACCGGCGCGAAGATCTTCAACTGGCTGTTCACGATGTACCGCGGCCGCATCCGCTTCGAGGTGCCGATGCTGTGGACGCTCGGCTTCATGACGACTTTCGTGATCGGCGGCATGACCGGCGTCATGCTTGCCGTTCCGCCAGCCGATTTCGTGCTGCACAACAGCCTGTTCCTCATCGCGCACTTCCACAACGTGATCATCGGCGGCGTGCTGTTCGGCCTGTTCGCGGCGATCAACTACTGGGCGCCGAAGGCGCTCGGCTTCCGCCTCGATCCGTTCTGGGGCAAGTGCTCGTTCTGGTTCTGGCTGGTCGGCTTCGTGCTCGCCTTCGCGCCGCTGTACGTCCTGGGCTTCATGGGTGTGACGCGGCGTCTGTCCCACTTCGACGATCCCTCGCTGCAGGTCTGGTTCGTCATGGCGCTCGTCGGCGCGCTGCTGATCCTGTGCGGCATCGCCTGCATGCTGATCCAGTTCTGGGTGAGTTGGCGCAGGCGCGAGCAGCTGCGCGACGTCACCGGCGATCCGTGGGACGGCCGCACGCTGGAATGGTCAACGTCCTCGCCGCCGCCGGACTACAACTTCGCGTTCACGCCGCGCGTGCACGATACGGATGCTTGGTACGACATGAAGCGGCGCGGCTACGAGCGTCCGACCAAGGGCTTCACCGACATCCACATGCCGAAGAACACCGGGGCAGGTTTCATCATCGCCGCGCTGTGCGCGCTGTGCGGCTTCGCCCTGATCTGGCACATGTGGCTGGTCGCCGGCGTGTCGTTCGCGGCGATGCTCGTCGCCGTGATCATGCATACGTTCAACTACAACCGCGACTTCCACATTCCCGCCGAAGACGTCACGCGCACGGAAGACGCGCGCACGCAAGCCTTGGCCGCCGCCCATGTCTGATCTCGCCCTGCCCGTGGTTTCGCCGAGCGGCGATCGCACTGCGCCGTTCCTGGCCAGGGCCGATCACCATCCCGAGAACGGGACGCTGCTCGGTTTCTGGCTCTACCTGATGAGCGACTGCCTCGTCTTCGCCTGCCTGTTCGCGACCTACGGCGTGCTCGGCCGCAGCTACGCGGGCGGCGCCGGCGGCGCGCAGTTGTTCGAGCTGCCGCTGGTCGCGCTCAACACCTCGCTGCTGTTGCTGTCGTCGATCACCTATGGCTTTGCGATGCTCGAGATGCAGCGCAGGCGCGTCCGCGCGACGCTGGTCTGGCTCGTGATCACGGGGCTCTTCGGCCTTGGCTTCCTCGGCGTGGAACTGTACGAATTCGCGCATCTCATCGCCGAAGGCCATGGCCCGCAGCGCAGCGCGTTCCTGTCGTCGTTCTTCGCGCTGGTCGGCACGCACGGGCTGCACGTCACCTTCGGCATCGTCTGGCTGGTCACGTTGATGGCGCAAGTCGGTCGCCACGGCCTGATCGCCGAAAATCGCCGCCGCCTCGCCTGCCTGTCGATGTTCTGGCATTTCCTCGACGTGGTCTGGATCGGCGTGTTCACCTTCGTCTACCTCATGGGAGTGCTGCCGTGAGCAACGCTTCGCACCACGACACCGAACACGATCACGAAAGCGGCGCGCCACACTCGACGCTGCGCGGCTACCTGACCGGATTCGTGCTGTCGGTTGTACTCACGGCGATCCCGTTCTGGCTCGTCATGGGCAAGGTCTTCCCGAGTTCGACGCTGACCGCGGCCATCCTGCTCGCCTTCGCGGCCGTGCAGATCGTCGTGCACATGATCTATTTCCTGCACATGGACGCGAAGTCCGAAGGCGGCTGGAACCTGCTCGCGCTGATCTTCACGCTCGTGCTCGTCGTCATCACGCTGGCCGGCTCGATCTGGGTGATGTACCACCTCAACGTCAACATGATGCCGGCGATGTCCGGCCCCTCGTCGATGCCTTGAGCACGACGCACGCGCCATCGCAGCGCAAGCGCGCGATCGCCGCGGCCTTCGCGGCGGCCTTCTTCGCGATGTTCGTCGCGCTTGGCGTCTGGCAGCTCCAGCGCCTGCGCTGGAAGCTCGACCTCATCGCGCGCGTGGATGCGCGCGTGCATGCGGCCGCGGTCGACGCACCCGGACGCGTGCAATGGCCACGCGTGAACCGCGCCGACGACGAATACCGCCACGTCCACGTCCACGGCAAGTTCCTGTCCGACAGCGACACACTCGTCCAGGCCACGACCGAGCGCGGCATGGGCTACTGGCTGCTGACGCCGCTGCGCCGGGACGACGGCACGATCGTGCTCGTCAACCGCGGCTTCGTGCCGACGCAGTGGCGCTCACATCCCGGCGAAGCGCCGCCCGCGGACACCGTCGACGTCAGCGGATTGCTGCGTATCAGCGAGCCCGGCGGCGCCTTCCTGCACAGGAATGATCCCGATGCAGACCGGTGGTATTCGCGCGATGTCGCCGCGATCGCCGCGGCACGGGGGCTGGCCGATGTTGCACCGTATTTCGTCGATGCCGACGCGAGCGCGCACGCCGACGGCTATCCGGTCGGCGGCCTCACCGTCGTCTCGTTCTACAACCATCACCTGAGCTATGCGCTGACCTGGTTCGGCCTCGCCCTGCTCGTCGCGGCCGGCTCGTGGCGCGCCGCCCGCAGCGAGCGTGTTCGCACCTGAGCCCGGTACGCGGGACAATGCGCGCATGAGCGAAGACGCCCACATCGTGCATTCGTTTCCCGCGGCTGCGAGCGGCGCGATCGGGCGCAAGAACATGCAGCTGCTCGTGCAGTTGCGCTGGATCGCGGTCGCCGGGCAGATCGCGACGATCCTCGTCGTGCAGTACGGGTTGGACATCGACCTGCCCGTGCATGCGATGGTGACGACGGTGCTCGCGCTCGCCGCGTTCAACATCGCCAGCCTCATCTACTGGCGCGACAACGACGCCAGCGAGAGCGAAACCCTGTTCGCGCTGCTCGTCGACGTCGCCGCGCTCACCGCGCAGCTCTATCTCAGCGGCGGCACGGGCAATCCTTTCGTGTTCCTGTACCTGCTGCAGGTGATCCTCGGCGCGGTGCTGCTGCGCCCATGGTCGGCGTGGACGATGCTCGCGATCACGTCGCTGTGTTTCGCGGCCTTGACGCAGCTGCATCGACCGTTGCGCATCGCCGCCGACGCGTCCGGCGGGCTTTCCGACCCTTACGTGCTCGGCCTGCTGCTCTGCTTCGTCCTCGACGCGGCGCTGCTCGCCGTGTTCGTCACGCGCATCAACGCGAACCTGCGCGCACGCGCCGCTCGCCTCGCCGACCTGCGCCAACGTGCGGCCGAAGAGGAACATATCGTGCGCATGGGCCTGCTCGCCTCGGGCGCCGCGCACGAACTCGGCACGCCGCTGGCCACGCTCGCCGTAATCCTCGGCGACTGGCGCCGCATGGCGCCCTTCCGCGACGACGCCGAACTGCGCTCGGAGCTCGACGAGATGCAGGCGCAGGTGCAGCGCTGCAAGACCATCGTCACCGGCATCCTGCTCTCGGCCGGCAGTGCGCGCGGCGAAGCCTCGAAGCCGACGACGCTCGGCGCGTTCGTCGACGAAACAATCGCGCACTGGCGCGCGACGCGCCCGGACAACGCGCTGCGCGTGACCACGGCGATCGACGCCGGCCTTCCGATCGTTTCCGACTCCGCGCTCAAGCAGATGATCGACAACGTGCTCGACAATGCGCTCGAAGCCTCGCCCCACGACATCGCGCTCGACGTGCGCAACGACGATGAAACGCTCACCCTCGAGATCGGCGACGGCGGCCCCGGCTTTCCGCCGGCGATGCTCGAAGAGTTCGGCAAGCCTTACCAGTCGAGCAAGGGCCGACCCGGTGGCGGACTGGGCTTGTTCCTCGTCGTCAACGTCGCGCGCACGCTCGGCGGCAGCGCGACGGCGCGCAACAAGCCGGAGGGCGGCGCGCTCGTCACGTTGACGCTGCCGCTGTCGGCGATCGCCTTTTCCAAAAAGGATCGGCATGGACACTGAGCGCTGCCTGCTCATCGTCGAAGACGACGCCGCTTTCGCGCGCACGCTGGCGCGCTCGTTCGAGCGGCGCGGCTACCGCGTGCTGCATGCCGCGAGCGCCGAGCAGGTCGACGACGTGCTGCGCGAACACTCGCCCGGCTACGCCGTGGTCGACCTCAAGCTCGCCGGCAACGCCTCGGGCCTGGCCTGCGTGCGCGCGCTGCACGCGCACGACGCGGCGATGGTCATCGTCGTTCTGACCGGTTACGCGAGCATCGCCACCGCGGTCGAGGCGATCAAGCTCGGCGCGCGCCACTACCTCGCCAAGCCGTCCAATACCGACGACATCGAAGCCGCGTTCGGCCGCGCCGCCGGCGACGCCGATGTCGGACTCACGCAGCGGCAAAGCTCGATCAAGACGCTCGAGTGGGAACGCATCCACGAAACGCTGGCGGAAACCGGCTTCAACATTTCGGAAACCGCGCGGCGGCTCGGCATGCACCGGCGCACGCTCGCGCGCAAGCTCGGCAAGCAGCAGGTGAAGTGAGCGGGCCTTGCGGCTCAGAACATGTGTTTTTCGATGCCGAGCTGCGAGAGGATCTTGCTCGCGATTTCCTCGATCGAGGTGTGCGTGGTGTTCTGCACGGGAATGTTCTCGCGGCGGAACAGCTTGTCGGCGAGATCGAGCTCGATGCGGCACTGTTCGAGTTTCGCGTAGCGGCTGCCGGGTCGGCGCGCCTCGCGCACTTGGGCAAGGCGTTGCGGCTCAATGGTCAGGCCGTACAGGCGCGAGCGATGCGGCAGCAGGCGCCTGGGGATCTCGAGTTTCTCGAGGTCTTCCTCGGTAAGCGGATAGTTCGCCGCCTTCACGCCGTAGTGCAGCGCCATGTACAGGCAGGTCGGCGTCTTGCCGACGCGCGACACGCCGACGAGGATGACGTCGGCGTCGGCGTAGTTCACGTCGATGCCGTCGTCGTGGGTGAGCGCGTAGTTGGTCGCGTTGATGCGCGCCTCGTACTCGGTGAAGTCGGTCAGCCCATGCGCCTTGCCGACGCGCGCCGAGCGCTGCGTGCCGAGCTCCGCCTCGAGCGGGCCGATGAACGGCGCGAACACGTCGAGCATGAGCGCGCCGCTTTCGGCGACGATGTCGGACAGGCGCTGGTCCATGATCGTGTTGACGACGATCGGGCGCATGCCGTTCTGTGCGTACGCGGTCTTGATGCGCAATGCCGCGGCGCGCGCCTTCTCGTCCGAATCCACGAACGGGATGCGGAACGTGTCGAAGTCGATCGAATCGAACTGGGTCAGGACGCTATGGCCGATCGTCTCGGCCGTGATGCCGGTACCGTCGGACACGTAGAAGATCGTGCGATGCATGGAGTGGCGAGCCTGCGTTTAGGATGCGCGGAAGGCCAAGCATGCCCGAAGCGGACGCGCAGATGGAAACGCCGCCGCGACTGCGCCCTACTCCGCGTCGATCGGCAGCTTGAGATAGCTCACGCCGTTGGATTCGGCTGACGGGAAACGACCGGCGCGCATGTTTACCTGCACCGCGGGCAGCAGCAGCTTCGGCACCGCCAGCGTTGCATCACGTGCCATGCGCATGCGCACGAATTCGTCCTCGTCGATGCCCTCGCGGACATGGATGTTCGCGCGGCGCTCTTCGTCGATTGTCGTTTCGTGCGCGTAGGTGTCGCGGCCGGGCGCCTTGTAGTCGTGGCAGAGGAATACGCGTGTCGCCTCCGGCAGCGTGAACAGGCGCCGGATCGAGCGATACAGCTGGCGCGCGTCGCCGCCGGGAAAGTCGCAGCGCGCGGTGCCGTAGTCGGGCATGAACAGGGTGTCGCCGACGAAAGCCGCGTCGCCGATCACGTGCGTCATGCACGCGGGGGTATGGCCCGGCGTGTGCCAGGCGAACGCCTCGATGGCGCCGATGCAGTAGGTTTCGCCGTCCTTGAACAGATGGTCGAACTGGCTGCCGTCGCGGCGGAAATCGGCACCCTCGTTGAACAGGTGGCCGAAGGTGTCCTGCACTTCGCGCACGTGCTCGCCGATGCCGGTACGGCCGCCAAGGCGCGACTTCAGGTACGCGGCCGCCGACAGATGGTCGGCATGCACGTGCGTGTCGATGATCCATTCGACTTCGAGCCCGTTCGCTTCGACGAAAGCGACCAGCGCATCGGCAGAAGCGCTGCGCGTGCGCCCGCTGGCCGGATCGAAGTCGAGCACGCCGTCGACCAGCGCCGCTCGGCGCGACGAGGGATCGTGCACGACATAGCTCCAGGTGAACGTCGTCTCGTCGAAGAAGGGCTGCACTTGCGGGTTCATTGCACCGTCCCGGGGGCTTTGCGGCGTCGCCGCTGCGGCATGTCGGCCAAGGTATACGTCGGGCGATGGTCAGGGGCAATGGCCGCCGACCGGGCGGAGGCCTGCGCCGCGGCCCCTCGTCCGACCAGGACGGAACGCCATCGCTTGCCCCCCAAGGCACAAAGCCCGAAAATTGCGGCATTGCGGCAGCGATCCGGCCGCGCCTCGAATCTTCCCGCCTTTTTCCGGAGAGTTCCCTTGAGCGACCTCGTTCTCTGGCTCGACAAACTGCGCATGTCCGATCTCGGCAAGGTCGGCGGCAAGAACGCCTCGCTGGGCGAGATGATCGGCAACCTCGCCCAACTCGGCGTTTCCGTGCCCGGCGGCTTCGCGACGACTGCGGAGGCGTTCCAGGACTATCTCGAGAAAAGCGGTCTCGCAAAGCGCATCCAGGATCGACTCACCACGCTCGATGTCGAGAACGTCGACGCGCTGACCGCGGCCGGCACCGAGATCCGCGGCTGGATCGTCGACACCGCCCTGCCCGCCGACCTGGACAAGGCAATCCGCGACGCCTACGCGAAGCTGTGCGCCGATGCCGGCGCGAAGGACATCGCCGTCGCCGTGCGCTCGTCGGCGACCGCCGAAGACCTGCCCGACGCCTCGTTCGCCGGCCAGCAGGAAACCTTCCTCAACGTCTCCGGCATCGAGGACGTGCTGCACAAGGTCAAGGAAGTCTTCGCCTCGCTCTACAACGACCGCGCGATCGCCTATCGCGTGCACCACGGTTTCAAGCACGAGGACGTGTTCCTCTCGGCCGGCGTCCAGCTCATGGTGCGTTCCGACGTCGGCGCGTCCGGCGTGCTGTTCACGCTCGACACCGAATCGGGCTTCCGCGACGCGGTGTTCGTCACCGGCAGCTACGGCCTCGGCGAGATGGTCGTGCAAGGCGCAGTCAATCCGGACGAGTTCTACGTCTACAAGCCGACGCTCGTCGCCGGCAAGCCCGCGATCCTGCGCCGCCAGATCGGCGCCAAGCAGCAGCGCATGATCTATTCGTCGGCGCCCGGCGAGCGCGTGAAGATCGAGGAGACGCCCGCCGCGGATCGCGCGACGTTCTGCATCTCCGATGCCGACGTGCAGGAACTCGCCAGGCAGGCGCTCGTCATCGAAAAGCACTATGGCCGTCCGATGGACATCGAATGGGCCAAGGACGGCGTCACCGGCAAGCTCTATGTCGTGCAGGCGCGCCCGGAAACGGTGAAGTCGCGCGCGCGCGCGACGCAGATCGAGCGCTTCCAGCTCAAGCAGCGCGGCAACGTGCTCGTCGAGGGCCGCTCGATCGGCCAGAAGATCGGCGCCGGCAAGGCGCGCGTGGTTCGCTCGATCAAGGACATGAACCGCGTCGAGCCCGGCGACGTGCTCGTCGCCGACATGACCGATCCGGACTGGGAACCGGTGATGAAGCGCGCCGCGGCGATCGTGACCAACCGCGGCGGCCGTACCTGCCACGCCGCGATCATCGCGCGCGAACTCGGCGTTCCGGCGATCGTCGGCACCGGCAACGCGCTCGATGCGATCCCGGACGGTGCGGAAGTGACGATCTCCTGCGCCGAAGGCGACACCGGCTTCGTCTACGCGGGCAAGCTCGACTTCGAACGCGTGACCGCCGACCTCGACGCCATGCCGCCGGCACCGCTGAAGATCATGATGAACGTCGCCAACCCCGAGCGCGCATTCGACTTCGCCATGCTGCCGAACGCGGGCGTCGGCCTCGCGCGCCTGGAAATGATCATCGCCAGTCACATCGCGGTGCACCCGAAGGCGCTGCTCGAATACGATCAGCAGGACGCGGAAACAAAGCGCCTCATCGACGAACGCATCGCCGGCTACGCGAGTCCCGTCGACTTCTACGTCGATCGCCTCGCCGAAGGCATCGCGACGATCACCGCCGCATTCGCACCGAATCCGGTCATCGTGCGCCTGTCGGACTTCAAGTCGAACGAGTACGCGAACCTCATCGGCGGCAAGCGCTACGAGCCGCACGAGGAGAACCCGATGATCGGTTTCCGCGGCGCGAGCCGCTACGTCGATCCGAGCTTCGAGGATGCTTTTGCGCTCGAATGCCGCGCGATGAAGAAGGTGCGCGAAACGATGGGCCTGACCAATGCGTGGGTCATGATCCCGTTCGTGCGCACGCTCGAGGAAGGCCGCAAGGTGGTCGAAGTGCTCAAAAAGCACGGCCTCGAGCAGGGCAAGGATGGTCTGAAGGTCATCATGATGTGCGAGGTGCCGTCGAACGCGCTGCTCGCCGAGGAGTTCCTCGATATCTTCGACGGCTATTCGATCGGCTCGAACGATCTCACCCAGCTCACGCTTGGCCTCGATCGCGATTCCTCGATCGTCGCGAACCTGTTCGACGAGCGCAATCCCGCGGTCAAGAAATTGCTCGCGATGGCGATCTCGACCGCAAAGAAGAAGGGCAAGTACATCGGTATCTGCGGCCAAGGCCCCAGCGATCATCCGGATCTCGCCGAATGGCTCATGGAACAGGGCATCGAATCGGTATCCCTGAACCCGGACACCGTCGTCGACACCTGGCTTGCGCTGGCCAAGAAGAAAGCCGGCTGAGCCAATTCCCGCACCCGAAGACAAGGCCGCGTACGAGGCGGCCTTTTCCTTGATGCCCGAAAAGCGACGAGTCGCGGACGAACGTGTGCTCGATACGGCTCAGGCCTGCATCGGGTCTTTCGGCGAACCAAAAAAAACGGCTGCCCAAGGCAGCCGTCTTGTCAATTCCACCTGCCGAGGTTCTATTCGGCTGTCTGGTCGCTGAGGCGATTCTCGAAACGCTTGACGTTGGCGTTCTTGCGCAGCGATGCGACGAACTCGTCGGATACCGCCGCCGCTGTGCTCTGCTGCAAAGTGTTTCGCGCAGCTTCACGAGTCTTCGCATCGAGCGACGCCGGGTTGCCATCGGTCACGCTGGTCAGCTCGACGAGCGCATAGGCATCGCCGCCGAGATCGACAAGCTCGTGGCTCGGCTTGCCGTCCTTGCCGCGCGGCATCGAGAACACGGCCTTGACGAGCGCGCTCTCGAGCGTCGCTGCGTCGCGGCCAATACCCTTTTCGTCTTCGACCTTGAGGGCATTCGATGCGGCCACGGCATCGAGCGCCGTCCCCTTGTCCAGTTCGGTCATAAGCGAATCGGCATGCGTCTTCGCCTGCTTGGACAGGCGTTCGGCAAGAATGCGGTTGCGCACTTCATCCTGGACTTCGGCCAGCGGCTTGGGGCTTGCCGCCGAGTGCTCACTGTCGCGCAACACCACGATGTGGTTGGGGCCGACTTCGATCGAATCGGAATTGTTCTTCTGCACGAGCACGCTGTCGGAGAAAGCGGCCTTTACGATGGCTGGATTGGCCGCGATGCCCTCGCCGCCGAAGCGGGCAAACGGACCGGCCTTCTCGATCGGCAGGCCAAGCTCCTTGGAGACACCATCGAGCGACGACGGATCCTGGTAGGCAAGATCGGTGATCTTGCCGGCCTTTTCCGAGTACAGGCGATCGCGCTCGGTGGCCTGGTAAGCCTTGAGGAGCTCGGGTTTGACCTCCTCGAAACTGCGTGTCTTGCCCGGGCGGACGTCGCGCAGCTCGATGATGTGGTAGCCCTCGCTGCCGAGCACGGGTTCGGACACCGCACCCTTTTCAAGCGCGAACAATGCATTCTCGAACGCTTCTTCGGTAACGCCCTTGTCGAGCCAGCCGAGGTCGCCGCCCTGGTTCTTCGAACCCAGGTCGTCGGAATACTGCTTGGCAAGCGCGGCGAAATCCTTGCCTTCCTTGATCTGCTTCTCGATGTCCTGCGCCTTGGCCAGCGCGGCCTTCTGGTCGTCGGGCGAACCCTTGCCGTCAACCTTGACGAGGATGTGTGAGGCCTCGCGCTGCTCGGCGCTCACGAAGCGCGCCTTCTCCTTTTCGTAGCGGTCCTTGAGGACGGAATCGTCCGGTGTTTCGTCAAAAGGAATCTTCGCCGCGTCGAGCTCCACGTATTCGATGGACACGCGCTCGGGCACCATGAAGTCGCCCGGATGCGCCTTGTACCAAGCCTCGATCTCGTCCTGCTTCACTTCGGTCTCGGCCGGCGCGGGCTTGTCGATCTTCGCAAAACGGAAGTCGCGGCGCTCGTCGCGCAGACGCAGGTAGTTGTCGACGTCGGCGTCGGTGACAATGGTCGAGGCGGACAGCTGGGCCGGCAACTGGCGCGCGGCGAGGTTGCGGCGCACCTCGTCCTCGAAGCCGAGTGGCGTCTTGCCAATCGAGGACAGCGCGAGCTTGTACTGGTCGGCGTCGAATTTTCCGTCGTTCTGGAAAGCGGGAATCTTCGCGATCTCGTCTCGCACGGCGGAAGCCGGGACGACGATGCCGAGCTTCTCATTGGCCGCAAGCAGCGCCTGCTCGTCGATCAACTGGTCAAGAAAGCGCGCCTTCACCTCGGGTCTGTCGAGGATGCTCAGGTCGACGCCAGAGCCCATGCGCTGCGCCATCATCTGCCGGTACTGGCCGAAGCGTTCGCGGAACACTTCCTGGCTGATCTCGGTACCGTCGACGCTGGCGACGCTGGTGTTGGTGCGCGCGACGAAGTACTGCTCGACGCCGAAGAAGGAGAATCCGATCGTGATCAGCACGAGCACGATCTGCAGCAGCAACTGGGACCGCTTACCGCGCAGCATTTTCAACATGGGCTTGGAAACCTGGTCTGGAAAATCGTTTTACGGCCGGCGGCCGCCAACATGGAACCGCGCATTGTACGGCCTGACGCGGGCAGCAATCGCCGGACAAGACAAAGGCGCCTTTTCGGGGCGCCTTTGCCGGTCATCGCCGGTTCGATCGGTCACTGTCGGAAAACGGGCACCCCGGCCCGCCGTCCGATGGTGGGTGCTGAGGGTTTCGAACCCCCGACCCTCGCCTTGTAAGGGCGACGCTCTACCGCTGAGCTAAGCACCCGGCCGCCAATCGAGGCGATCGATGGCTCAGGCCACCGCGTCCTTGAGCGCCTTGCCGGCCTTGAACGCCGGCACCTTCGACGCCGGGATCGTGATTTCCTCGCGCGTGCGCGGATTGCGGCCGGTACGCGCGGCGCGCTCGCGCACGACAAACGTGCCGAAGCCGACGAGCGCGACCTGGTCGCCCTTCTGCAGCGCCGTCTTGATCGCGTCGATCATCGCGTCGAGCGCGCGTTCCGCGTCGGTCTTCGACAGGCCGGAACCATCCGACATCGCGTTGAGTAGATCACCTTTGTTCATTGAATGCTCCTGCGCGGAGCTCGCGCTCCGCAGAATTCGAAAGAGTCGGAACGCGCATGCGGGAGCAGATGCTCCACCAACTCTGCGCGCCTCGTTACCCGCAATCGCCCGGACCGTTGTCGCCTGGATCGCGGCGCGGTCTTTATACCAGCGCCCCAGCGGCCACGCAACAAACAAGACCCTGTATTTAGGGCATTTTCGGCGCAAAATCGGCAAGGAAGCCAAGCGCCGGGGACGGCGCACGGAAGACATCGTCGCCCACGCAATGTGGCGACGTGCAGGTCTGATCAGTGCGCGCGCGCGCCTTCCTGCACGTCTCCGGAGACATGCGGCGGCTCGCCTTCGACCTGTTCCGGCCGCGGCAGCGGTCGCTCCAGGGCGATGTCGAGCACCTCATCGATCCATCGCACCGGGTGGATCTCGAGAGAGGCCGTCACATTCTTCGGAATCTCGGCGAGGTCCTTGCGGTTCTCCTCCGGGATGATCACGGTGGTGATGCCGCCACGATGCGCGGCAAGCAGCTTCTCCTTGAGACCGCCAATCGGCAGCACGCGGCCGCGCAACGTGATCTCGCCGGTCATCGCGACGTCCGAACGCACCGGAATGCGCGTCAACACGGAAACCAGCGCCGTGCACATGGCGATGCCCGCGCTCGGACCGTCCTTCGGCGTCGCACCTTCCGGCACGTGCACATGGATGTCGAGCTTCTGGTGGAACTCCGGGTCAAGGCCGAAACCTGCGGCACGGCCGCGCACGACGCTGAGCGCGGCATGGATCGACTCCTGCATGACGTCGCCGAGCTGGCCGGTATGCAGCAGCTTGCCCTTGCCAGGCACGACGGTCGCCTCGATGCTGAGCAGGTCGCCACCGACCTCGGTCCAGGCAAGGCCCGTGACGAGGCCAATTTCGTTCTGCTGTTCCGCGCGCCCATAGGTGAAGCGGCGCACGCCCAGGTATGCATCGAGGTTCTTCGCTGTCACCGCGACCTTGCGCTTGCGCTCTTCGGCACCCTTGCCCTTCTTCGCGGCTTTGGCCGCGGCGAGGCTGAGTTCCTTGACGACCTTGCGGCAGATCTTGGAAATCTCGCGATCGAGGCTGCGCACGCCCGATTCACGCGTGTAATAGCGGACGATGTCGCGGATCGCCTCGCTGGCAATCGACAGCTCGGCGGCCTTGAGTCCGTTGGCCTTGAGCTGCTTGGGCACGAGATAGCGCTCGGCGATGTTGAGCTTCTCGTCCTCGGTATAACCGGGGATGCGGATGATCTCCATGCGGTCGGCGAGCGCCGGCGGGATGTTCAGCGAGTTCGCCGTGGCGATCCACATCACCTCGGACAGGTCGACGTCGACCTCGAGGTAGTGATCGTTGAACGTGTGGTTCTGCTCCGGATCGAGGACTTCGAGCAAGGCCGCCGACGGATCGCCGCGGAAATCCATCGCCATCTTGTCGATTTCGTCGAGCACGAAAAGAGGGTTCTTCGACCCGACCTTCGACAGGTTCTGGATGATCCTTCCCGGCATCGAACCGATGTACGTGCGGCGATGGCCGCGGATCTCCGCCTCGTCGCGCACGCCACCGAGCGACATGCGCACGAACTTGCGGTTGGTCGCCTTCGCGATCGACTGGCCGAGCGAGGTCTTGCCCACGCCGGGCGGACCGACGAGGCACAGGATCGGCCCCTTCATCTTGTTCACGCGCTGCTGCACGGCGAGGTATTCGAGGATGCGTTCCTTGACCTTCTCCAGGCCATAGTGGTCGGCATCGAGCACGTCCTGCGCGCGACCCAGGTCGCGGCGTACCTTGGTCTTCTTCTTCCACGGCACGCCGAGAAGGTTCTCGACGTAGTTGCGCACGACGGTCGCCTCGGCTGACATCGGCGACATCTGCTTGAGCTTGTTGAGTTCGGTGCGCGCCTTGGCCTCGACGGTCTTCGGCATGCCGGACGCCGCGACCTTCTTCGACAGGTCATCGAATTCGTTGGTCGCCTCCTCCGAATCGCCCAGTTCCTTCTGGATCGCCTTCATCTGCTCGTTGAGGTAGTACTCGCGCTGGCTCTTCTCCATCTGCGTCTTGACGCGGCCGCGGATGCGCTTTTCGATCTGCAGTACGTCGATCTCGCCGTCGACGAGGCCCACCAGCATTTCCTGGCGATCGGCGACATCGCCCGTTTCAAGCAGGCGCTGCTTCTCGGCGACCTGCACGCCCAGGTGCGAGGCGACCATGTCGGCCAGGCGCGACGGATCCTCGATGCCGGCGAGCGTTGCCATGATCTCCGGCGGAATCTTGCGCGACAGCTTGACGAGTTGTTCGAAGTTGCTGACCAGCTGGCGGCCGATCACGCCGATCTCGCGCTCGCTGCGCGTATAGGCGGGCTCGAGCGCGCGCACATGCGCGACCATCTGGCCGTCATGCTGTCCGAAGGCGACGATCTCGGCGCGCTCAAGGCCCTCGACGAGCACCTTGATCGTGCCGTCGGGCAACTTGAGCAACTGCAACACGCTGGCAACGGTGCCGATCGTGTAGAGATCCGCTTCGGCGGGATCGTCGATGTCGGGACTGCGCTGGGCGACGAGCAGGATCTTCTTGCTGCCGGCCATCGCGCTCTCGAGCGCGCGTACCGATTTCTCGCGGCCGACGAACAGCGGCGTCACCATGTGCGGGAACACGACGACGTCGCGCAACGGAAGTACGGGCAGCTCGATGGGGTCGGCGCTCGTTTTCGGATTTCGGATCGGCTTGTCGGTCATTGCTTCTCGATATCGCAGGAAAATTTTCGATTGCGCAAATGCATACGGCAGCGTGGACTCACGCTGCCATATCGTCAAGTAAGGATTCGTCGCGGCTTTTGCAAGCCGGCGCGCGCCGGGCGCGGTGAATTCAGAACTGCTGCAGCAACCGGGTCGCGTCTTCGGCGACCTGGCCGATCGTCCGCTCCATCAGTGCTTCGTAATCGCCGCCGAAACCACCAAAACCCGAGCGTCGCTGCTGCTGGAAGGTGACCAGCACTTCGCCCGAAGCGCCGTCGACGATCTCGCCGCGGATTTCGACACGGACGGCACCCGCGCCGAAGCCGCCCCAGTAACGCTTGGCGCGCGAACCGGGATCGAGCAAGACGACCTTGCCTCGCAGGTGCAGGACATGCGCCCCCGAGTCCGGCGCGGCCGCACTTTCGACCGACTGCGAGAGTTCGCCGTCGCGCAGGCCCGCGACGAACAGCGGCGTGAACCGGTCCAGGACGTTCTTCACCGGCTTGTAGGTGTTCTCATCGGCGGAAGGCAAGGCAACACCGTCGCTCGAAAACGGCTCGACGACGATGCGCGTGTAATCAGCAAGATGGAACGACTTGAGGATTTCGATCTGGTCGATGTCCGGACCCCAATCCGTGTAGCGACCGGGTGCGGTTGGCGCATCAGCCTGCTTCGCGTGCGCGGGCACGAAAAAGAAACACGCCACCGCGGCAAGGGCGAACCTCGCCAGAAACTTCGAAACCATCGCGCCGCTCACTCCGACGCAGCTCGATTCTGCATGTTGCCGCGATAGATGAGATACGGCTCGGCCTGGCCGTTGATGACGGCTTCGTCGACGACGACCTTGCTCACGTGTTCGAGCGATGGCAGGTTGAACATCGTGTCGAGCAGAACCTGTTCGAGGATCGTGCGCAGCCCGCGTGCGCCGGTCTTGCGCTTGATCGCCTTGCGTGCGATCGCGGTGAGCGCGTCGGGGCGGAATTCCAGTTCCGCGCCTTCCATCTCGAACAGCTTCTTGAACTGGCGCGTGATCGCGTTCTTTGGCTCGGTGAGGATCTTCACGAGCGCGGTTTCGTCGAGCTCCTCGAGCGTCGCCACGACCGGCAGGCGGCCGACGAGTTCGGGAATGAGGCCGAACTTGACGAGGTCCTCCGGCTGCACGTCGCCGAGCAGCTTGACCGCGTCGGCCTGGCGATCCTTGCTGCGCACCTCGGCGTTGAAGCCGATGCCCGTCGCCTCGGAACGTTGCTGGATGATCTTTTCCAGCCCCGCGAACGCGCCGCCGACGATGAACAGGATGTTCTTGGTGTCGACCTGCAGGAATTCCTGCTGCGGATGCTTGCGGCCACCCTGCGGCGGCACCGAAGCGATCGTGCCTTCGATGAGCTTGAGCAGCGCTTGCTGCACGCCTTCACCGGAGACGTCGCGGGTGATCGACGGGTTTTCGCTCTTGCGCGAGATCTTGTCGATCTCGTCGATGTAGACGATGCCGCTCTGCGCCTTGTCGACGTCGTAGTCGCATTTCTGCAGGAGCTTCTGGATGATGTTCTCGACGTCCTCGCCGACGTAGCCGGCTTCGGTCAGCGTCGTCGCATCGGCGATCGTGAACGGCACGTTGAGCAGGCGCGCGAGCGTGTCGGCGAGCAGCGTCTTGCCCGAACCGGTCGGACCGACCAGCAGGATGTTCGACTTGGCAAGTTCGACATCGTCGCTCTTGCTGCGCGATTCGAGGCGCTTGTAGTGGTTGTAGACGGCGACCGCGAGCACCTTCTTCGCGCGCGCCTGGCCGATCACGTACTGGTCGAGCACGTCGAGGATTTCGGCAGGCTTGGGCAGGTCGCTGCGCGAGCTGGCCGCCTTTTCCTCGAGTTCCTCGCGGATGATGTCGTTGCACAGCTCGACGCATTCGTCGCAGATGAACACCGACGGACCCGCGATGAGTTTGCGGACTTCATGCTGGCTCTTGCCGCAGAACGAGCAATACAGGATCTTGCCGTTGTCGCCCGCTCGGCCCTGCCGGTCTTCGGTCATGCGATGCCTCTGGAACGTCTTGCCGCGAATGCGGCCGCAGAATAACACAGCGCGGATGCCGGTCCGGCATCCCGCGCTGCAAGGATCATTTTCTCTGGAATCAGTATTTTAGGCAGCCGGCGTCGGCTCGACCGCGCGGCGGTCGAGCACGGCGTCGATGAGGCCGTAGGCCTTGGCATCGTCACCGCTCATGAAGCGGTCGCGCTCCATGTCGCGCTCGATCTGCTCGATCGGCTGGCCGGTGTGCTTGACGTAGATGTTGTTGAGCCGGTTGCGCAAATACAGGATTTCGCGTGCCTGGATCTCGATGTCGGTGGCCTGGCCCTGCGCGCCGCCCGACGGCTGGTGGATCATTACGCGCGAGTTCGGCAGCGCATAACGCTTGCCCTTCGCGCCCGCCATGAGCAGCAGCGAAGCGGCGCTCGCCGCCTGGCCGACGCACATCGTGCTCACGTCGCAGCGCACGAACTGCATCGTGTCGTAGATCGCGAGCCCGGCGGTGACGACGCCTCCCGGGCTGTTGATGTACAGGTTGATGTCCTTGTCCGGGTTCTCCGACTCGAGGAACAGCAGCTGCGCGACGATGACGTTCGCCATGTAATCGTCGATCGGGCCGACGCAGAACACGACGCGCTCCTTGAGCAGGCGCGAATAGATGTCGTACGCACGCTCGCCGCGCGAAGTCTGTTCGACCACCATCGGCACGAGGTTGAGACCGGTGGCGGGCGTGATGAGGCTGGACATGCTGTTCTCCCGGGCGCCGCGCGCGCTCAGGCGCCGGGCCTCATGATTTCGTTGAAACTCAGGGATTGTTCGCTGCTCTTGGCGTGTTCGGCAAGCCATTCCACGACCTGGTCTTCCATCACGCGGTTCTGCAGCGCACTCATCAATTGGGGGTCGCGCGAATACAGTTCAACGACCTGCTGCGGTTCCTCGTAGGTCGAGGCGATCGTGGCGAGCGCTTCGCTGACGCGGCGCGAGTCGAGACGGATGTCGTTCTGCTTGGCCAGCTCGGCGATGAGCAGCCCGGCGCCGACGCGGCGACGCGCGGTGGCGACGAAGCCGGCAACGGCTTCCGGCGACTGCGCGCCGGCCTGCTGGGCGAGCTGGCGCGCTTCCGCGTCGATCAGGCTCTGCGGGATTTCGAGTTCCGGGTGCGCCGTGACGAGCTTTTCGAGCGCGTCGGCCTTGAGGCGAGACATCAGCACGTTCTTGAGTTCGCGTTCGAGATTGGCGCGCACGTCCTCGCGGAATTGCTGCATGCCGCCATCCTTGACACCGAAGCTGGCGACGAACGCGTCGTCCACGTCCGGCAGTTTGGGTTCCTGCACGCGCACGAGCTTGATCGAGACATCAGCACTCTTGCCGGCCAGCGCCGGCGTGCGCACATTCTGCGGAAAGTCGATCTTCGTCCCGAATTCGTCGCCCGCCGCGTGGCCGGCGATCTTGTCCTCGAGTTCCTTGGAATATGCATCCGAACCCAGCACGGCGCCGACGCGATCGGTGCCGGTGGCCGGATGGCGGAAACCCTCGCCTTCGGCCGAATACTCGAAGAGCACCATGTCGCCTTCCTGCGCGGCGCGCTCGACCGGCGTCCAGGTGCGGCGCTGCAGGCGCAGCGTCTCGATCATCTGGTCGATGTCGGCATCGGCGACGGTCGCCACCGGCTTGACGATTTCCAGCGAGGAAACATCGAGCTTGCCGATTTCCGGCAGCACTTCGAACGTGGCGGTGTACTCGATTTCGCCGTTCTCGGGTCGGCCGGTCGTCGCGATCGACGGCTGCATCGCCGGGCGCAGCTTTTCCTGCGCGATCGCTTCCTGGAAGCTCGAACCGATCATGTCCGACAACGCCTCGTTGCGGATCTGACCGCCGAAACGCTGCTCGATCACCTTGTTCGGAATCTTGCCGGGGCGGAAACCCTTGATGCGGGCGCTGCGGCCCACTTCGGCCAGGCGCGTGCGCACCGTGTCTTCGAGACGCTGCGCAGGAAGGCGAACCGTGAGCTTGCGGCCGAGCGAGCCGACATTTTCGATCGAGACTTGCATGATGTTCCTCTGGACGAACTTCAATCAGCACCAACGACCGCAATCCGGAAAAGTCCGGGCGGTCGCAGCGACAAGTGCATGAGGGGATGGAAAGGTGGTGCGAAAGGAGAGACTCGAACTCTCACGGGTTGCCCCGCCAGAACCTAAATCTGGTGCGTCTACCAGTTTCGCCACTTTCGCCCGATCAGACACTGCCGCGTGCATGCCGTCCGCGGAGAGATCGGTGTGCAGCGTCAGGAAAATGGTGGGCCGTCTAGGACTCGAACCTAGGACCAAGAGATTAAGAGTCTCCTGCTCTACCAACTGAGCTAACGGCCCGCGTGGACTTTCTATTGTAACGAAATTGGGGTGGACGAGGGGACTCGAACCCCCGACAACTGGAATCACAATCCAGTACTCTAACCAACTGAGCTACGCCCACCATTGAAGCCGGTTTGTACGCTTCGTTTCTTGCCGCTGCCGCTCCGCGAACTGCGCAACGTCCCGCACCTTGGTGCTGGCACGCCCGACAGGACTCGAACCTGCAACCGTCGGCTTAGAAGGCCGATGCTCTATCCGGTTGAGCTACGGGCGCATCGTCAGCCGCACATTTTCAAAATCGTTCCGGCCTGCGCGCCGTCCGGCGAATGGTCGGGGTAGAGGGATTCGAACCCCCGACATCCTGCTCCCAAAGCAGGCGCGCTACCAGACTGCGCTATACCCCGGAACGCCGAGCGCGCACGCATTTCCGCGCGCACAAACAGCCTTCAATGGTACGAACCGCATCCGTCACCGTCAATCGATCCGCACCACGAAGCTACATCCGATCCCGCAACAAAAAGGGTGCCGAAGCACCCTTCGTGTTGTATGGCGCGCCCGGAGAGATTCGAACTCCCGACCACCAAGTTCGTAGCCTGGTGCTCTATCCAGCTGAGCTACGGGCGCAAATTTTGCGAGATCGAAACGACATCGGCGATGCCGCTTTCGCGAGCTTCGTGAAACGTGTCGACGAAGGCGCGCGATTATTCTGATTGCATCGTCGTGCGTCAACCGTTTTCTTTCGTTCGCGACAAAGAAAATCGATCGAATGACGCGTCGCTGCCGAAGCGGCTCGCGACCCGGCAACAACTGGCGGAGAGAGAGGGATTCGAACCCTCGATAGAGCTTTTGACCCTATACTCCCTTAGCAGGGGAGCCCCTTCGGCCTCTCGGGCATCTCTCCGTTTGTTGTTCCTGCGGCCTCTCCGGCAAGCCGGTCCGCCGCAACGGGCTGCGGAGGATACAGTCCGCGGCCTGCCCGGTCAAAACCTCAACTCTGAGTCGACGTTCCGTCGTGACCTTCCGCCTGCTCGCCCGGCGCGAGTTCGCGCTTGATCCGTTGGTAGATCTCCTCGCGATGCACGGCGACATCCTTCGGCGCATTGATGCCGATGCGGACCTGGTTCCCCTTCACACCCAGTACGGTGACGGTCACCTCGTCACCGATCATCAACGTCTCGCCGACGCGGCGAGTCAAGATAAGCATTTGGCTCTCCTTACTTCAGCTTGCTCCAGCGGCATCCGCATGCGCAGCTCTTTCGAACCGGATGCCAGACGCAGGAGGCCAGCAAATTGCGCAGGGCGTTCGACGCCTTCTTCTGCCAGACCGGCTTCTGCAGAGCCGTGCATGGCTTGAGCGCAATGCCGTGAGTGAAATACACCGATCGGTCGATACTAGCGAACGCATTGCAGCCACGCAATGAACCAATGACACAGCATGGAGGGCCCCGCGGAGTCCTTACATCAATTTGGATTCGACCCACGCCGGAAGCGTCGCCAGCGCTGCGTCCAGCGCCGGCGAATCGACGCCGCCACCCTGCGCCATGTCCGGCCGGCCACCACCCTTGCCACCAATCTGCGCGGCGACGTGCGCGACGATTTCGCCGGCCTTGACCTTGCCGAGCGCGGAACCGTTGACGCCGCAAATCAATGCCGCCTTGCCGTCCGCGCCGGAGGCCAGCAACACGACACAGTCGGGCAGTTTCTGCTTGAGCACATCGACGCTGTCGCGCAGCGCCCTGGCGTCGAGGCCGTCGACGCGCGCGGCGACAATGGCCACCTCGCCGACGCGGCGCGCGCCGGCCGCGAGGTCTTGCGTCGCCGAGCCCGCCGCCTTTGCCTTCAGGGATTCCAGTTCGCGCTCGAGCTTCTTTTGGCGGTCGAAGACCTGGCGCAGCTTGGCGACGACATCGGCGCCGCTGGTCGCCAGCAGCGCCCCGATCTCGTCGAGACGCGCCTCCTCGTCGGCCACGAAGGCCAGCGCCCCGGCGCCGGTCACTGCCTCGACGCGGCGCACGCCGGCGGCGACGCCGCTTTCCGAGACGATCTTGAACAGGCCGATGTCACCCGTGCGGCCGACGTGGGTGCCGCCGCAGAGTTCGGTCGAGAAATCGCCCATCTTCAGGACGCGCACTTCGTCGCCGTATTTCTCGCCGAACAGCGCCATCGCGCCGAAGTCGAGCGCGGCCTGATACGCCATTTCCCGTACTTCGGCCGGTTCGTTGCGACGCACCTCGGCGTTGACCATGTCCTCGATGCGGCGCAACTCTTCCGCGCTGATCGGCTGGAAATGCGAAAAATCGAAGCGCAGGCGATCGGGCGCGACCAGCGAACCCTTCTGCTGGACGTGCGTGCCGAGAACGCTGCGCAGCGCGGCGTGCAACAGGTGCGTCGCCGAATGATTGAGCACGGTGGCCTGGCGCCGCTTCGCATCGACTTCGGCCGACAGCGTCGCGCCGACTTGCAGCGCGGAGCCGCGCCAGAGCCCGAGATGCGCGTGGAACACGCCGCCCAGCTTGATCGTGTCGGCGACGTCGAAACGCCCGTCTGCGTTGGACAGCGCGCCCGAATCACCGACCTGCCCACCCGACTCCGCATAGAACGGCGTGCGGTCGAGGATGACCGCCGCCTCCTCGCCGTCATGCAGGGTGTCGACGGCGCGGCCGTCGCGCACGATCGCGAGCACCTTCGCGCCATCCGCCGCCAAGCCTTCGTAACCGAGGAATTGCGTCGGCGCGAGCGTGCTGGCGACTTCCGCCGGCAACGTCGCCCTGCTGTCGAACTGGCTCGCCGAGCGCGCGCGTTCGCGTTGCTGCTCCATCGCCGTCTCGAAACCGGTCATGTCGACCGCAAGCCCGCGCTCGCGCGCAATGTCGGCGGTGAGGTCGACCGGGAACCCATAGGTGTCGTAGAGGCGGAACGCGGCGTCGCCCGGAATCGTTCCGCCGGCTTTCGCCGCAACGTCCTCGAACACCTTCATGCCCTGCTCCAGCGTTTCGCCAAAGCGTTCCTCTTCCGCCTTGAGCGCACGCTCGACGAGTTCGCGCTTGGCCGGCAATTCCGGGTACGCCTCGCCCATGACCTCGATCAGCGCCGGCACCATCGCGTGGAAGAACGGTTTCTTCTGGCCGAGCATGTAACCGTGGCGCAGCGCGCGGCGGATGATCCGACGCAGCACGTAACCGCGGCCCTCGTTCGACGGCAGCACGCCGTCGACGATCAGGAACGAGCAGGCGCGGATGTGGTCGGCGATCACGCGCAGCGACTTGTTCTCGAGGTCGCTCGTGTTCGTCAGCTTCGCCGCTTCGCGGATCAGGCGCTGGAACAGGTCGATCTCGTAGTTCGAATGCACGTGCTGGAGCACGGCGGCGAGGCGTTCGAGGCCCATGCCGGTATCGACGCACGGCGCCGGCAGTTTCGACAACGTGCCGTCGGCGGCGCGGTCGAACTGCATGAAGACGAGGTTCCATATCTCGATGTAGCGATCGCCGTCCTCGTCCGGCGAACCCGGCGGACCGCCGGCGATGTCGGCGCCGTGGTCGTAGAAGATTTCCGTGCACGGTCCGCACGGGCCGGTGTCGGCCATCTGCCAGAAATTGTCCGATGCATACGGCGCGCCCTTGTTGTCGCCGATGCGCACGATGCGCGCGGCGGGCACGCCGATGTCGCGGTTCCAGATGCCGAAGGCTTCGTCGTCGGTGTGGTAGACCGTGACCCACAGCCGCTCCCGGTCGAGCCTGAGCACACCGGTCAGGAATTCCCAGGCCCACTCGATCGCCTCGCGCTTGAAGTAGTCGCCGAACGACCAGTTGCCGAGCATCTCGAAGAAGGTGTGGTGGCGCGCGGTATAGCCGACCGAATCGAGGTCGTTGTGCTTGCCGCCTGCGCGCAGGCAGCGCTGCACGTCGGCCGCGCGCACGAACTTGAGCTTCTCGCTGCCGAGGAACACATTCTTGAACTGCACCATGCCCGAGTTCGTGAACAGAAGTGTCGGATCGTTCGAAGGCACCAGCGAGCTCGAAGGCACGATGGTGTGGCCCTTGGAACGGAAGAACTCGAGGAACGCGGAGCGGATTTCGGAAGTTTTCATGCGACGGAGTCGGATCGGAATCGGAATGTGCGAAAGACGGGCACGACGAAGATGCGGCCCGGATGCCGGGGGATCAATCGACGTCCCCGTCCGGATCGCTCGCTTCGACGCGCGTGACAGCGCGTACTGTCGCCGCATCGAAGCCGCGGCGCAAGAGAAAGGCCGCGTCCTTGGCGCGCGCGGCGGCGGCGCTGCCGGCCTTGGCGCGGCCGTGTCGGCGCAGTTGCGCGGCGGCGCTGGCGACCCAGTCGATGTCGAGCGAGGCGATCGCCTCGCGGATCGCCGCATCCGCGAGTGCGTGCGATTTCAGCTCGGCGCGAATACGCACCGGGCCATAGCCCTGTCCGGCGCGATGCCGCGCCACGCTCGTGGCGAAACGCTCGTCGCTCTGGTAGTGCTGCTCGCGCAGGCGTCGGATGGCGTCGTCCGCCTCATCGCCTGAATGGCCGCGGCGCGCGAGCTTGGCGCCGAGCTCGCGCGCGGAGTGTTCGCGGCGGGCAAGCAGGGCAAGGGCGTCGTCGTAGCCGGAACGTTGACGCGGTTCACCTTGCGCGCCGTCGCGCGATTTTCCCCGTCCGGCGCGCATCCTTGCCATGACCGACCCACTCAGCGGTACGGGCGGATCTGAGCGCGTTCCTGCTCGCGATCCCAGGCACGCAACTCGTCGCGCACATGCGCGATGCGCTGGCGGCCCAATGCATTGCGGCCCTCGTCGAGGACTTGCGCGTCGAGCAATTCGGCGAGGCGTTGCGCGGTCGGCAGCAGCATCTCCCACGCATCGAGCGCAGGCAGCGGCCCGGGCAACGTCATGAACAGCGTGACGCCGGGCGTGGCCGTCTCGTCGAGTCGCGTCATGTCGAAATTGCCGGGTTTGACCATGTTGGCCATGCTGAAAACCGGACCATCGACCTTCTTGCCGAGCACGAGTCGATGGAAGATGCCCATGTCGCCGAATTCCAGGCCGGCCTTTTCCGCGGCGACGACGATGTCCGAGCCGCGCAGCTCGTCGCCGGCGCGCGCCGCGACGAACAGGGTGACGATGCGTTCAATGGGCCGGTCCGGCCGCGAACCCACCGTCGAACGCAACTGCGGCGAGCCTCCATCGACGGGCGCCTCGCCGTCGCCGGCCGGCGGCATGTCGAATTCACCCTGCGCCGGCTCCGCCGCGACGCCGTCGCCGAAGGCATCGCCAAACGTGGGCTCGATACGCGCGCCGTCGCGTTCGACCGGACGCTGCGCGCGGCGCTCGCCCTGCTCCGGCCGCTTCGGTCTGCCGAACACGTAGATGAGCACGAGCACGACGATGCCCGCGAGGAACAACGGGACGCCAATTGCCGGATTCCAACCCATGTCGATGACTCCGTGACCGTGGTTCAGGCCGCTCCGGCCAGTTTAGCCGCTTCTTCGAGATCCACCTGCACGAGGCGCGACACGCCGGGCTCGCGCATGGTCACGCCGCAGAGCTGGCGCGCGGCCTCCATCGTGCCCTTGTTGTGGGTGACGAAGATGAACTGCACGTGCGCGCTCATCTCGGCGACCATCGCCGAGAAACGGCCGACGTTGGCCTCGTCGAGCGGCGCATCGACCTCGTCGAGCAGGCAGAACGGCGCCGGATTCAGGCGGAAGATCGAGAACACCAGCGCGACCGCGGTCATCGCCTTCTCGCCGCCGGAAAGCAGCGAGATCGAGGTCACGCGCTTGCCCGGCGGTCGCGCCATGATCGACACGCCGGTCGAGAGCAGGTCGTCGCCGGTCAGTTCCAGATAGGCGTGACCGCCGCCGAACAGGCGCGGGAACAGTTCCTGCACGCCGGCGTTGACGCGGTCGAAGGTTTCCTTGAAGCGCGCGCGCGTCTCCTTGTCGATCTTCCTGATTGCGCCTTCGAGCGTTTCCAGCGCCTCGGCGAGGTCGGCGAGCTGCGAGTCCAGGTACGTCTTGCGCTGCGATTGTTCCTCGTGCTCGCTGATCGCGGCGAGGTTGACCGGTTCGAGGCGCCGGATCTTCTGGTCGAGGTCGGCAAGGTCACCCTGCCAGCGCTCGGGGTCGGCTTCCGCGGGAAGCGTGCCGATCAGCGCCTCGAACTCGAAGCCGGCTTCGGCGATGGCCTCGGCAAAGGTCTGCGCGCGCAGGCGATGCTCCTGCTCGCGCAGTCGCAGCAGCGCGACCTGCTCGCGCTGCTCGGTCAGGCTTTGCTCGAAGCCGTGGCGTTCCTGTTCGAGGCGGCGCAGTTCGGCATCGTGTTCCTGCAGCATCTGGCGCGCTTCGACCATGCGCCGGTCGACGACGAGACGCTGGTTGAGATGCAGCTGGCGTTCGTCCTCGAGCCCGCCCAGCGGATCGTTCGACGATTCGAGCTGCGCGGCGATTTCAGTGCGCCGCGCATCGAGCTGCGCGAACTGGCCCTGCATGCGTGACAGCGATTGTTCGAGCGCGCCGACCGTCGTGCGCCGCGATTCGATCGACAGCGCGAGCTGGTGCGCCGAGTCGTGCGCTTCGCGCGCGTTCATGCGCGCTTCCTCGCGCGCTTCGAGCAGCTTGCGGCGCTCGCCATCGAGTTCGTGACGGCGGCGTTCGAGGTCGCTCATGTGTTCGATGGCGCCTTCCAGGCGCTTGCGCGCCTCGCGCGCCTGCTCGCCGTCGATATCGAGTTTGGCGACGACTTCTTCCAGTTCCTGCGCGACGCGGGCAAGGCGTTCGTTCGCGCTGTCCATGCGGCCGCGATGGCTCTGCAACTGGCCGGAGACTTCGGCGAGACGGCGGTGCGCGGTGTAGAGGTCGCGCTGCGCTTCTTCGCGCGCATGATCGGCGTCGAGGCGTTGCTGCTTGCCGGTTTCGAGCGCCTCGCCATGCAGGTCGATTTCGCTTTCGAGCGCTTCCAGGCGCGCCGTCGCCTCGCGGATCTCGCGCTCGCGCGCGAGCACGCCGACCTGGGCGCCCGCGCCGCGCTGCACGCGCGCGAAGCCGAAGCCGAACCATTCGCCGTCGCGCGTGACGATCGACTCTCCGGGCGCGAGAGTCGCGGCCTGCGAACGCGCCGCGTCGAGCGACTCGCCCGTGCGCACGCGCGCGAGCAGTGCGCGCGCCGCGGCGGGCCCGCGCACGTGCTGCGCGAGCGAGCCGGCCGGCGCGTCGAAACTTTCACCACCGGCCATCAAGACGACATCGGCGGAATCGAGCGTTGCGAAGTCGCCGGCATGCGCGTGCGGCGCGTCGACCAGCACGGCGTCGAGCCAGCCATCGAGCACGGTTTCCACGGCACGCTCCCAGCCCGCGTCCACCTGCAACGTCTCGCCCAGCCGCTTCGCCTGGCCGAGGCCGAGCGAATCGAGCCACGCCTTGGCCGCGCCGCCTTCGCCGAGCGCGGCGTGTTGCAGCGCCTCGAGCGAGCCGAGGCGGCCGCGCAGGTTTTCCAGTTCGCTGCGCTTGGATGACAGCGCCGCTTGCGTCGCGCGTTCGGCTTCGAGCGCGGCTTCGGCGGCGCGGCGGCGCTCGTCGAGCGCGGCGGTGTGCTGTTCGACGTGCTCGCGCAGCGTCGCGTGTTCCTCGTCGAGCTTGTCCAGCGCCTGCGCGAGTTCGTCGAGATTGGCGGCCGAACGTTCTGCTTCGAGCGCGTTGCGGCGCTGGTCGGCGGCGAGCGTCTGCTTGTCGAGATAGTCCAGGCGCGTGCGCTCGACCTCGGCAGCCTGACCCGCGGCCGACGTCGATTGCGTGTGCGCATCCCATTGCGATTGCCACTCGGCAAGGCGCGACTCTGCCGTGCGCAGTGCTTCCGCCGCCGCCTCGTCGGCATCGCGCAGGGTTTCCAGGCGCGGCTCGGCGTCGGCGAGATGCGTCGCCGCTTCCTCGTGGCGCTGGCGGTCGGCGGCGATGTGCTCGGCGAGTTCGGCGTGTGCGCGCTCGGTTTCCACGCGCGCGCGTTCGAGCTGTTCGCCGAGCTGCTTGCGATGCTGGATCTGCTGCTCGATGCGCGCGATCTCGGCGCCGACCTGGTAGACCTCGGCCTGCACGGCGTTGACCTGCTCGGCGACCGTCGCGTGTTTTTCGCGTCCCTGTTCGAGCGCGAGTTCGGTATGACGCTGCTCGGCAAGGCGTTCCTCGATCGCGAGCTCGGCCTTGCGCAGCGCGCCGGAATGGCCGTCGAGCTCGGCCTGCGCGGCGCGCAACTGCAGCGCCTTGACCTCGGCTTCCTTCTGCTTCTGCTCGGCCTTGAGCTTCTGCCAGCGTTCGGCGGTGCGCGCCTGGCGGTTGAGGTGTTCGAGCTGCTTGTCGACCTCGTCGCGCACGTCGCGCACGCGGTCGAGGTTCTCGCGCGTGGCCTTGATGCGGCTCTCGGTCTCCTTGCGGCGCTCCTTGTACTTGGAGATGCCGGCGGCTTCCTCGAGGTGGTTGCGCAGCTGTTCCGGATCGGCCTCGACGATCTCCGAGATCATGCCCTGCTCGATGATCGAGTAGCTGCGCGGACCGAGGCCGGTGCCGAGGAAAATGTCGGTGATGTCGCGGCGACGGCAGCGCACGCCGTTGAGGAAATATTGCGACTGGCCGTCGCGGCTGACGATGCGCTTGACCGAAATCTCGTTGTAGCTCGCGTATTCGCCGGCGATCACGCCGTCGGAATTGTCGAACAGCAGTTCTACCATCGCGCTGCCGACCGGCTTGCGCCCGGTCGAGCCGGAGAAGATGACGTCGGTGAGCGCGTCGCCGCGCAGGCGGCTCGCCGCGCTCTCGCCCATGACCCAGCGAATCGCGTCGATGATGTTGGACTTGCCGCAGCCGTTCGGCCCGACCACGGCGGTCATGTTCGTCGGCAGGTGCAGCACCGTCGGGTCGACGAAGGACTTGAAGCCGGCCAGTTTGATCGTAGTCAGACGCATGCAGCGGTGTCCTCGGGTTGCGGACGCGATGGCCCGCCTGTCCTGTCGTTTCGTTTTCAGCCTTCGCCCGGCGCGCGCGCGTCGATCGCGAGCGCGTGGATGTCGGTCTGCATCATGTCGCCGAGCGCCGCGTAGACGGCGCGATGACGCGCCAGCGGCGCGAGCCCGCCGAACGCCGCGCTGACGATGCGCACGCGGAAGTGTCCGCGACCGTCGCGCGCGCCGGCATGGCCGACGTGGCGATGGCTTTCGTCCTCGACGTCGAGCTCGAGCGGCGTGAGCGCGGCAAGGCGCTCGCGGATCGCGGCGACGCGCGCCTCGCTCACGGCAATACCCGGCGGAACGGCCGCACGCTCACGTCCTCGTAGACGCCGGCTTCGATGTACGGATCGGCCTCGGCCCAGGCCTGCGCGGCGGCGAGATCGGCGAATTCGGCGACGATGAGGCTGCCGCTGAAACCGGCTGGACCCGGATCGTTCGCATCGATCGCCGGAAAGGGGCCGGCAAGCACGAGCCGTCCCGCGTCGCGCAGCGCTTCGAGGCGCGCGAGATGCGCGGGGCGCGCGGCGGTTCGCCTGGCGAGCGAGTCGGGCACGTCGGTGCCGACGATGGCGTAGAGCATGGAGAATCATCCCTGTGCGGCCGATCATGTTAACCGATGCGCCGCACGCCAAGCCGCCGGCGGCGACGATCGCCGGCGCGGAGCGGCGATTGCGTCGCGCCGCGTTTGCGCTTAGGCTATGCGCGTACTGATCGGTCGGACCCATCGTTAGCGACGATGGCCCTCGCTCCAGAAACCGATCCCGTCTTGATGAAGCGTTTTTGTCGCCGGGTTTTCCATCCCGGTCCGTCAGTCGTTGTGGACGCCCGCGCCGGATTTCCAGCCGACGCCACGATGCCGCAACCGGACATCACCTGTGCTGACCCGCGTCGTGAGGCGCCGGGCGTCATGGGACGAGCATGAACCAGACCGTCCAGCCTTCCACCGAGCCAGCCGCAGCCTCGTCGTTCGCGACGCCGCCGCAACAGCAGGAAATCCCGCTCGCGCTCGTGCGCGGCCAGCCCGTGCTCGAGATTCCGCAGGACCTGTACATCCCGCCGGACGCGCTCGAAGTCATCCTCGAGGCGTTCGAGGGTCCGCTCGACCTGCTGCTCTACCTGATCCGCCGCCAGAACCTCGACATCCTCGACATACCGATCGCCGAGATCACCCGGCAGTACGTCGACTACATCGAGATGATGCGCGAGCTCAAGCTCGAACTCGCCGCCGAATACCTCGTCATGGCCGCGATCCTGGCCGAGATCAAGTCGCGCCTGCTGCTGCCGCGGCCGCCCGCCGAGGAAGGCGCCGAGGTCGACCCGCGCGCCGAACTCGTGCGCCGCCTGCAGGAATACGAACGCTTCAAGAAGGCCGCCGAGGACATCGACGCGCTGCCGCGCCAGGAGCGCGACTTCGCGCTCGCGCATGTCGTCGTCGACGACCGCAACGTGGTGCGCCTGCCGCCGCCGGTCGACCTGCGCGAAATGCTGCTCGCGCTCAAGGACGTCATGAAGCGCGCCGAATTGCACGGCCACCACGCGATCCGCCGCGAGACGCTCAACGTGCGCAGCCGCATGAGCGACGTGCTCGCCGCGCTCGGCGACGGCAGCTTCCACCGCTTCGAGAGCCTGTTCAACGCCACCGAAGGCCGCCTCGGCGTCGTCGTCACCTTCCTCGCCATGCTCGAACTCGCCAAGGAAATGCTCGTCGAGATCGTGCAGGAAGCCACGCTCGCGCCGATCTACGTCAAGTCGCTCGCCCTCGCCGTAGGCGGGGAAACGGCCGACGCAGCGAACGACGACGCCAGCCTCTCCGCCTGACCGCCCATCCAGAACGGCCCAGCGCCGCACCCAAGCCAGACCATTCGATGGAACCAGCCCAGATCAAACGCATCGTCGAGGCGGCCCTGCTCGCGGCCTCGCATCCGCTGACATTGCCGCAACTGTCGGCGCTGTTCGACGAATTCGACATGCCGCCGCCGGAAACGCTGGCCAAGGCGATCGAGTCGCTGCAGGAAGACTGCGCCGGGCGCGGCGTCGAACTCGTCGAGGTCGCTTCCGGCTTCCGCTACCAGGTGTGCCAGGACGTGCATGCGCATGTCGGCAAGCTCTGGGCGGAGAAGCCTTCGCGCTACTCGCGCGCTCTGCTCGAGACGCTTGCGCTCATCGCCTACCGCCAGCCCATCACGCGCGCCGAGATCGAATCGATCCGCGGCGTCGCCGTCTCCACGCACATCGTGCGCACGCTCGAGGACCGCGACTGGGTACGCGTCGTCGGCCACCGCGACCTGCCCGGCAAGCCCGCGCTGCTCGGCACGACGCGTCAGTTCCTCGACTACTTCAACCTGAAGTCGCTCGACGAACTGCCGCCGCTCAGTGAGATCCACGACCTCGAGGAAATCGAGCAGCAATTCGCCTTCGACAACGGCCTGCCGATCGCGACCGCGCCGATCGCCCGGGACGAAGACGATTCCGAAACCGCTTCGGACGACCTCGCGGCGGAAGAAGCAGCCGGCGCGGAAGATCTCGCCGCCGCGTCCGAGTCCGCCGCCCACCACGAATCCCATGACGCCGGCGACTGCGCCGACGCCTCCGAACACGACGCGCCGCGCGACGACGCGGACGCCAGCAACGCCCCGGAAACCACCGCATGACCACATCCAGCCGTTCCATCCTCAAGCTCAAGCGCGACGCCGAAACGCCCGCCGTCGAAGAGCGCCTGCACAAGGTCCTCGCCAACGCCGGACTCGGCTCGCGGCGCATGCTCGAAACGCGCATCGAGGCGGGCGAAGTGCAGCTCAACGGCGCCGTGGCGACGATCGGCCAGAGCGTGCGCAGCGGCGACCGCGTCGAAATGGACGGCAAGCGCTTCGTCGTCGTCGGCGACAACGCCGAGCACGCGCAGGTGCTGCTCTACAACAAGCCCGACGGCGTCGTCGCCACGCGCGAGGATCCGGAAGGCCGCGCCACCGTGTTCGAGCAGCTGCCGCAGATCAAGGGCGCGCGGTGGATCGCGGTCGGCCGCCTGGACATCAACACCACCGGCCTGCTCCTGCTCACCACCGACGGCGAGCTCGCCAACGCGCTCATGCACCCGCGCTCGGAGATCGAACGCGAATACATCTGCCGCGTCCACGGCGAAGTGCCCGACGAGGTCGTCGAACGGCTGCGCAGCGGCGTCGAACTCGAGGACGGTCCCGCGCACTTCGACGACATCGGCGTGATCAGCCGCGGCGCGAGCCACTCGTGGTTCCGCGTCGTCATCCACGAAGGCCGCAACCGCGAAGTGCGCCGCATGTGGGAATCGCAGGGCCTCATGGTCAGCCGCCTCAAGCGCATCCGCTACGGCAGCGTCGAACTGCCGCGCGGCCTGCTGCGCGGCCAGTCGAGCGAGCTCGACGCGGCCCAGGTCACGCAACTGCGCGAACGGAGCGGCATTCCCAAGCCCGAACCGCGCCTCACGCTCGCGCCGGTCATCGGCCAGCGCCGCGCGGCGCCCGCCGAATTCCGTCCGACGAGCAACCAGCAAGCCTGGACAGGCGCGCGCAGCGAGGAAGCACGCGAATTCGCCGCCTTCGACCGCAGCAGCGCCCGCGACGACGCCTGGCGCGCGCCGGGCAACAAGGCGCGCAAGCAGCGCGGCAACGCGCGCAAGGGCGGCGGCAACGGCCCGCAGAAGAATCGCGCGCAGACGCCATGGCAGGATCGCGGCGCGCCCGCCGGTCCGCGCGGCCCGAAGCGTCCGGGCGGCCAGGGTCAGCGCCAGGGCGGTCCGCGTCAGGATCGCAGCCAGCAGCAGCGCCCCTTCGCGGCGGAACCCGGACTGAGCCCGGCCGTGCTGCGCAGCTGGTTCCCGGAATCGGCCGGACAACCCGGCCGCAAGCGCCGTGGCATCAAGCCCGGCGCGGAAGTCACCTTTCAGGACGGACAGTTCCAGCCGCGCCAACGCGACGACCGCAACGGCAATCGCGCCGTGCCGAAAGCGCAGCCGCGCGGCAACGCCTATGGCAATTCGCGCCGCGACGGCGCACCGGGCCAGCGCGCGCCGCACGGCGGCTCGCCCGGCAATTCGATCCATGACGACAACCGCGGCAATCGCGCGCCGGGCAATCGCCCCTCCGGCAACCGCGCGCCCGGCAACAACAGTCGCGGTCGCAACAATCGCGGTCCGAAGCCGCGCTGAGCAACGTCGAAATACAGGCGCAAAAAAAACGGCGGGAAATCCCGCCGTTTTTTGTTTCCCGAGGACAACCTTCAGTCGAGCTTGAGCGCCTTCTTGTCGCCGGAGCGGCGCTTGCGTTCTTTCGCGTCGAACTCGGATTCGCAACTGCCGCGCACGACCATCTTGCAGTCGAGGTATTCGCTGATCTCGACCAGCGCGGCGCCGATCGCCTTGCCCGCCGGCGTGTTTTCCTCGTGACCCAGGTTGCCGCCGAATCCGCCGCGATACAGGCCGACGCTCATGCCGCCGCCCGAACTGCGACCTTCGATCGCGCGCGAGAACTCGATGTCGCCCGTGCTCGAATTGACCACGCGCACGTCGATGCGGATATAGGCTTCGGACTTCTTGCCGCCGAGCGAGATGCCGCGGAAGCTGAGGCCGCCGCCCGTGCTCGCGGTATTTTCCTCGTAGCTGGTCACCGTGCCGAAAACGAGGTATTCGGCGCCGGTGACCTGGCCCATCTTCGCGCCAGTGCCCGAGCGGACGCGACCGGAGGCGGCGAGGTTCTGCTCTTCGAGCACCTTCTCGAGCTTGTTGCGCTCGACGACGCGGAAATGCCCGCTGCTCGACAACTCGTTGGAAAGCATGCCCGACAGTTCCCAGCCGACGCCGCCGCGCCACCATCCGGCGCCCGATTCATTCTTGAATTCGGCCACGCCGATCGACGGCCGTTCGGCGAACGCGCAGGTACTCGCAGCCAGTCCGGCCACGGCCAGCGCGACAGCAAGATACGACTTCTTCATCTGATCTCTCCCGGTTCGGATTGGTTTTGAGCCCCAGCGCCATCACTCGACAGCGTCGCTGCGAACCCCGCCTCATCGCTGCCACATGTTCCACAGTCTAGCAGCGTGCCTCGCCTCCGGTTCGGACCTGGTCCGCTTCCGTACCCGGAACTGCTTCACACGGGAGGCCGCGGGACGCGCCATTCCGCGCCGTATGTGCGTTGTCGGATGAAACGGGCAAAAACCGCAAATCGCAACCGCGAAAGATCGGGGCATCAGCTCGGCCGATGGCGGAGTTCGGCCTGAATACACCAACCTTCCCGCTCCGCTCGGTGATGCGGAGCGGGTTGCTTGTGGCCCGACACTCAAAGGTGTGCCCGCTCAGGCCGCCTTCGCATTCGGCGCCCGGTAGTGTCCGCCGATGGTGCGCGCGGCGACATTGATGCGGTTCCAGCCGTTGATCGCGACGACGAGCAGGGTCAGGTCGACGAGCGCGTCTTCGTCGAACACGAGTTTCGCGCGCTCGTACAACGCGTCGGAGACGGCGCCGTGCGCGAGTTCGGTGAGTTCCTCGGCCCAGGCGAGCGCGACCTGTTCGCGTTCGCTGTACAGCGTCGTCTCGCGCCATGCCGGCAGCAGGTGAAGGCGTTGTTCGGTTTCGCCCGCGGCGCGCGCATCCTTGCTGTGCATGTCGAGACAGAACGCGCAGCCGTTGATCTGCGAAACGCGCATCAGCACGAGCTGCACCAGCGCGGGTTCGAGTCGGCCGCCGTCGTGCACCTGCATGCTCAGGGCAAGCAGCGGCTGCATCGCGGAATAGTGTTTCTGTACGGAAAAACGCGGCATGGGGAAAGTCCTCGCATCGAAGGCGGCCGGGATGGCCGCCGCTTCAGTGCAAGGACGCCGAGGCGGCCGGTTTCGTGACAGCGAGCAGTCGCGCGAGTTTTTCCGGATTGCGCAGCGCATGGATCGCGGTGATGCGTGCGCCTTCGCATTCGATCCACATCGCGGTCGACAGCACGGCGCCTTCGTACATGAAGAGCGCCGGCGCGCCATTCAGCGTCGCGGATTCGAAACGCACGTCGTGGCCCTCGAAATGGCGCGCGAGTTGCAGGTACAGCCGCGCGAGCCGCTCGGCGCCATGCAGCGGATGCAAGGTGGCGCGCGCCACGCCGCCGCCATCGCTGATGTGCACCGCGTCCTCGGCAAACAACGCCTGCAACGTGTCCATGCCCGGCGCGCGCATCGCTTCGACGAAGCGCTGCAACAAGCGCCGCTGCGCGGTTTCGTCGACGTGGAAGCGCGGCCGACCCTCGCGCAGCCGCGTGCGCGCGCGGTACACGCGCTGGCGGCAGGCGTCCTCGTCGATGCCGAGGATCGCCGCCGCTTCGGCGTGGCCGTAGTCGAAGACTTCGTGCAGCAGGAACGCGGCGCGCTCGTCGGGCCCGAGCCGTTCGAGCAGCAGCAGGAACGACAGCGTCAGCGATTCGTCGCGCTCGAGCACCGCGTCCGGCCGCTCGGCGCCCGGCGCCAGCGGTTCCGGCAACCACGGCCCGGCGTAGTGCTCGCGCTCGGCCTTGGCGCGGCGCAGGCGATCGAGCGCGAGGCGCGTCGTGACCGTAACGAGCCATGCCTCCGGATCATCGAGCGCGGCGGTGTCCTGCGCCTGCAAGCGCAGCCACGCGTCGTGCAGCACGTCCTCCGCATCGGCGGGCGTGCCGAGCATGCGATAGGCAAGGCCGAACAGGCGGCTGCGATGTTGCTCGAACAGGGCGGTATCGGATTCCATGACGTCCTTCGTGCGATGCGTCCTGCAACCGGACGAATGAAGGGCTCGAAACGTGACCGGGAACCGGGAACGGGCGATTCTTCGCTACGATGCCACGACTCGGCCATGACGAGGCGCAGCAAGGACCATGAAACGCCTGCTCATCGGATCGCTGGCTGTCGTGCCGATGCTGCTGGCAGCCGCTTTCGTCGCGTGGAAGTCGAGCCCGTGGCCGTCGGCTTGGCTGATCGGACGCCTCATGGAAGACCAGGGAGACGCCTCCGCGCAGGCGTTGGCGCGACACGTTCCAGCCGGCGTCGCTTCGCGTCTGGACCTGCGTTATGGCGCCGCGGCGAGCGAACGTTTCGACCTGTTCCGCCGCACGGACGCACGCGTTGCGCTGCCGGCGATCGTGTGGGTGCACGGCGGCGGTTTCATTTCCGGCAACAAGGAGGCGGTGGCCAACTACCTGCGCATCCTCGCCGCGCATGGTTACGCGGCCGTGGGTCTGGAATACGCGACGGGCCGCGGCCACGCCTATCCGCAGCCGGTGCAGCAGGTCAACGCAGCGCTCGGACATCTGGTCGCGCATGCGGCCGACCTCGGCATCGACTCCGATCGGTTGGCGCTTGCGGGCGATTCCGCGGGCGCGCAGATCGCCGCGCAAGTGGCGCTGCTGACCGTCGACCACGATTACGCGCAACGGCTCGGCATCGCGCCGGCGATCGGTGCGGATCGACTGCGCGCGATGCTGCTCGTGTCGGGCGCGTTCGACCTGAGCCGCATCCGCGAAAACCGCAACAACGCCTGGGTCGTCGACACTTTCCTGTGGGCCTACACCGGCAAGCGCGACTACCTGGACGATCCACGCGTGCGGCTGGCGTCTATCAACCAGCAGGTCGCCGCGACATTCCCGCCCAGCTTCATCGCCAGCGGCAACGGCGATCCGCTCGAACCGCAGGCGCGCCGGCTCGTGACGCGCCTGGACGAACTCGGCGTGCCGACCGTCGGCACGTTCTTTCCCGCCGATCACGCGCCATCGCAGCCGCACGAATTCCAGTTCGACCTGGATACGCCGGAAGGCACGCAGACGCTCGCGGCGATGCTCGCGTTCCTGCGCGCGCACACCGGCTGCGCGCGCGATTGCGCGAACGCGGCGGAGTGACCCGGCAGCGAACCTCGATCCACAACAACCGGAATCGGCGCCATGCTCGCCGCTTCCATTCGCACGATCGGCGCACACGCGCCGCGACACCAGGGAGTACGCAATGGCAACCGGGAAAACCGACAAACCCGCCGCGAGCCAGCGCAAGGCAGCCACGCCGCTGCCCGAATCGATGGCGACCGGCAAGGCCAGCGCGGCGAAGGCGGCCGAAGGCGACAGGCCGGTGTTCGCCTACATTGCGAGCCTGCCGCAACCGCAGCGCGGCATCGCCGAACGCATCGACGAGCTGGCTGCCGCCACCCTGCCCGGCCTGCAGCGCAGCGTGAAATGGGGCATGGCGTACTACGGCGTCGGCGATGGCTGGTGCTTCTGCTGCGGCGGCTTCGCCGATCACGTCAAGCTGATGTTCGTCAACGGCGTGACACTGGACCCGGTTCCGCCCGTCACGCCCGTCGCCATGGGAAAGGCCACGCGGGGCGTCGAACTGGCTTCGCAGGACGACATCGACGAGCAGCAGCTCGCGGCATGGATGCGGCAGATCGCGGCGGTGCCGGGCGTGGGCAAGCGGGTGGCGAAGAAGAAGTGAGGGCATCTCAGCAGGCGCCCATGACTCTTCAGCGGAAAGCAGACTCGCGGCATTTCGGCGTTCAGTGAATCTGCACCGTTTTCACATTGCCCCGCGCTAGGATGCGCCGCCCCTCGCCGCGCACCGTGGAAGACCGTGAAAGCCCGTAACGTTCTCTCCTCCACGGCGGCATGAGCTGGATGCCGCGTCAGGTCCGTGGAGGATCCCGGGATTGGACCGGGCGCGTGCAGCGCGGGACGGCCGTGCTGGTGACGGTGCTGCTGCATCTGTTGCTCGTGCTGCTGGTCACGCTGCCGCCTCCGATCACCACCGCCACGCCGCCGCGCGGCGAAGCGAACGGCAGCAGGATGGAAGTGACACTGCTCGACCAGACGCTGCCACCGGCGCCGCCCGAACCCGTGCCCGCTGTCCGCAAGCCGGCTTCGATCAAGAAACCCAATGCACCGCGTCCCATCAAGCGCCCGCTGTCCACGCCGATCGTGCAAGCCACCGTGCCCATGCCACCCGAAGCTGCCGACACGGCCGACACCTCGACCGCAGCACCCGCGCCGCCCGACGCGCAGGCCGACAACACCGTGTTCGAATTCTCCGCGCGCGCACGCACGGATGACGCCGCCCGCGCGAACGCGGCGCTGGCCGCCAAGCTCGGCGCCCGCCGTAGTCGGGACGACAGTCCGCCCGCGACCGGACCCAGCATCGGCGTGGATGGCTTCCACGTGTACTACGAGTTGGCCGACGAAAACCTTCTGCGCGCCTGGCGCCATCAAGGCATGACCGAACTCTTTCTTCCGCTGCCCGGCACGCGGCGGCTCATGGTCTGCCCGCTGGAGATCGCGCTGCGACGCGGCTCCGGCAAGTGCCGCATGGTCGAAATGGATTCGCCGGAACTCAGGAACGTCGGCGACGCCCGCGAGGTCATCAACATCGCCCGCGTTTACCAGTGGGGCGAAATGGTCTGGAGCGGGCCGGGGCCGTATCGATAGAAACGAAGCCGCGTCACTTTTGCCGCTCGCTTTGGAAGTGAACCTGACCCCGTTTTCCCGTCTCGCTCCGGCTCTCGGATTCCCGGTTCTTGTTCTGGAGAATTCCAAGTTCCCTTGCGCCGCGTTCCAGGACGCGCGCCGCGCGCTCCAGATCCTCGACGGTGTGGTTGGCGGTAATCGAGGCGCGCAGCCGTGCCGTCCCCGGCGGCACGACGGGCGGGTGGATGGACTGGATGAAGACTCCGTGTTGCTGACAGAAGCGGGCCAGTCGGGCCGCATGTCCCGCGTCACCGACGATGATGGGAACGATCGGCGTCTGCGATCTGCCAAGGTCGAAACCGGCGTCGCGCAACCGGTTCCTGAACCCGGCAGACTTTCGCTGCAGCGTTTCAATGAGCTCGGGCGACTCCCGGATCAGCCTGATCGACTCGATGGCTGCCGCGATGGAGGCGGGCGTGGAGGAACCGGAGTAGACGAAGCTGCGTGCTTCATGCCGGAGGAAGATACACAACTCGCGGCTGCCCGCGACATAGCCGCCCGAACTGGGTATGGCCTTGCTGAGCGTGCTCATTTTGATGTCGATGGTGTCCGGGGGCATGCCGAAATGCTCCTCGATGCCGCGCCCGTTCCGACCCAGCACGCCCACGGAGTGAGCTTCGTCGACCATGAGCCAGGCGCCATGTTGTTTGCATATCCGGCTGATGGCGGGCAGATCCGCAATGTCGCCGTCCATGCTGAAGACGGCGTCGACCACCACCAGTTTGCGTGCGGCGACCGGGGATTGCTGCAAGTGCCGCCGCAGCGATTCGATGTCGTTGTGCCGGAAGCGCCTGTGCGTCGCCGGTGAATGGTGACATCCGTCCTGGATGCTGGCGTGGTTCATCTTGTCGGAGAGGATCACGTCGCCCTTGCGCAACAGGCAGGAGAGCGTCGACACGTTGGCCGCGTAGCCGGTAGAAAACACCACCGCATCCTCGGTCTGCTTGAAGTCGGCGAGTTCCCTTTCCAGTTCGGTGTGCAGACTCAATGTCCCGGCGAGCAGACGCGACCCGCAGGTTCCGGTGCCGAAGGTATCGATGGCGTTCTTCGCCGCCCGGTTGATGCGCGGATGCTCGTTCAGGCCGAGATAGGAATAGCCCCCGAGCATGAGCATTTCCCCGAAGCCGTCCACCACGACCTTGCCCCGAGGCCGGGTCGCCGTGATGGATTTGAGCCAGAAGTACAGGCCATCGCGCTTGTGGCCTTCGACGTCCCAGAACATTTCCGGCGGAATCGTCTTTCGTACGGTCGGCGTCGGCAGCGCGGCTTCGATGCAATCGTTCACGTGTTTCCCCGGATGTCGGTGCGCCTGTGCGGAAGCACGGCGCGGGAAGGGTCGTTCCGGAAGCGGTTCGCGTCGGCCACGCCTGGCGACTGCGAAGACACGGAACTGACCGCGGGAAGTGCCTGGCCGGCCAATCCGTTGTCCGCCTCTCACGAAAAGCGTGAACGGAGGGGAATACCGGACATCAGGAGCGGAGCCGATTCACTTCCGCTGGATCCGGCGAAGGAAGACGAGCTGATTTCCGACGCGAAAATCAGCGTTCGCCGCTGACGCACCAGCGCGCCGTGCGCCGACACTCGCCGCATGGCCCGCCTGCCCCGACTCGACCTTCCGCACATCGCGCAGCATGTCGTCCAGCGCGGCAACAATCGGCTGCCTTGCTTCCTCGATGACGGCGATCGGCGGCGCTATCTGCATCTGCTGCGCGAGGCCCTGTTCGACACGGGCGTGGCCCTGCACGCCTATGTGCTCATGGACAACCACGTCCACCTGCTCGTCACGCCACCGGAGATCGGTGCGGTGTCGCGCCTGATGCAGAAACTCGGACGTCAATACGTCGGCCAGTTCAATGCTCGCCACCGACGCACCGGCACCTTGTGGGAAGGTCGTTACAAGTCCTGCCTCGTCGGCAGCGACGACTACGCGCTGCGCTGCAGCCGTTACATCGACCTCAACCCGGTACGCGCCCGCATGACCGATGATCCCGCGCAATTCTCATGGTCGAGTTGCGCGCACTTGTGCGGTCAGCGCGACGATCCGCTGCTACGACCGCATCACGCGTATGCGAGGCTCGGCGCCTCGCGCGTCGAACGTGCGACGGCGTATCAAGCCCTGCTCCGCGAAGCCCTGACAGACGACGACCTTCAAGCCATCCGCGCCTATCTGCAGCAACAACGCGCATGGGGCCGCGACGACTTCCAGGCCATGGTCGAGGCCAAAACCTGCCGCTTCGCCGGAATCCGACCCGCTCATCGCCCCGCGCCAACCCGAACCTCGGGAAGTGAACCTGACCCCGTTTTCTGTTTGAAGTGAACCTGAAAACTCATGTCGCCGCCGCCTGCGCGTGGCGGTACGTTCGGAATTGCAACGTTCTGAACCACCGCAACGCGACAGGAGGCAGCCATGTCACTTTACGCAGCGATCGATCTGCATT
>Ga0206117_100193_pt1 | contig 92560 bp, 77 predicted proteins | sample 3A5Ametagenome_FD_177997 | JGI IMG/M metagenome (GOLD analysis project Ga0206117, IMG submission 177997) | Enriched microbial communities from leaf-cutter ant dump, University of Wisconsin, Madison, United States - 3A5A | ecosystem: Environmental > Terrestrial > Nest > Insects nest > Nest dump... | reverse complement strand
ATACGTTTTTTCTCATCGTCAAAGTCTAAAACAACCACGTTGATTTTTTGGTCTAATGCCAATACCTCTTTTGGATGCTCTATGCGGCCCCAAGAAATATCAGTGATGTGCAATAAACCATCTACGCCACCAAGATCGATGAATACACCGAAATCAGTGATATTTTTAACAGTACCTTCAAGTACTTGTCCTTTTTCTAATTTAGAAACGATTTCTGATTTTTGTGATTCTAAATCGTCCTCAATCAATACTTTGTGTGATACTACCACGTTTTTGAACTCATGGTTAATTTTAACCACTTTGAATTCCATAGTTTTACCTACGTAAACATCGTAATCACGGATTGGTTTGATGTCGATTTGAGAACCAGGTAAGAAGGCCTCAACACCCATGATGTCAACGATAAGACCACCTTTAGTACGGCTCTTAACAAAACCGTTGATGATAGTGTCGTTATCAAGTGCTTCGTTGATAAGCTCCCAAGAACGTTGGGTTTTAGCTCTCTTACGAGATAAGATTAATTGGCCATTAGCATCTTCAGGTGCTTCTACAAACACGTCAACTTTATCGCCAATTTTCAATTCAGGTAGATCTCTGAACTCAGAAGCAGAAACTAAACCGTCAGATTTGAAACCTACGTTTAATACTACGTCTTTGTTGTTGATAGATACTACAGTACCAGAGATGATCTCACCTTGGTTGATTTGATTGAAAGTATCGGTATACATTGCTTCAAACTTTTTACGGTCTTCGTCATTGTAGTTACCAAAAACTTTGTCGTCTGCATCCCAGTCAAAATCTTGATCTGGAGTTGCCAATTGTGATTTGATCTGTTCGATCGATACCGAATCAGCTTCTGACTCGATAGTTTCTTTTTGGTTCAAACGGGCGTCTGCACCTTGCAATTCGGCTGTTTTAGCCTCTAGTTCTTTTTCTGCTACTTGTTTTTTAGCCATTAATTAATTATCTCCTTTTTCCCTGTTTAGGGACGGCAAAGGTACGCATAATTTTAAAAAACCAAAACTATTTTGAAATAAATATGGCTGATATTTAATGAATTAAATTTTGCTTTGAGGGTTTTTTGGTCTTTTGTTTAATCTGCCGCTCTAAGCTTATCTAAAGATATATTCTTTTTTGGAAAATCACGGCAGTAGCTCGTGGCAATTACAGCCCCGCTATCCGCTACAATCTTTTTGCTAGCCTTTTTGCTGTCATTCCGAGGAACGAGGAATCTCTTTCAGTAGCATTTAACTTTGAGATTCTTCGCTGCGCTCAGAATGACAGGTAAAACAAAAAGTATTTTCGCTGCTATCGGGTTTAATAACCTAAAACTGTACACAACATCAACTTTGCGTTCTTTGCGTAGCTCTTATTTTTCTTCGCGGTTATTTTGTCACTGCAAAAGATTTGTAAAGAGCCGCTAAGAACGCAAAGATTTGCCCTTACTATAAACCTTACAGGTTTTTCAAAACCGCTTTACTCCAATTCTATCACCATATCGTTCTGGTCTACCATGGTATTAGCACTTAGTACCACTCTTTTTACTTTTCCTGCCGAAGGGGAAGATACAGTGCTTTCCATTTTCATTGCCTCTATCACAAATAAAGGTGTACCAGCTTTAATCTCTTCTCCCTCTTTAACCATTACACTAGCTAAGCTGCCCTGTAATGGGGCGCCAATTTGTTTATTGGGGTCGGTTGCTTTTTCATGGATTGGCTTTAGCGAAGTAATGGCGTTATCTTTTATTTTAACCGTGCGGTTAGTGCCGTTAAGTTCAAAAGTCACTGTGCGTAAACCTTCTTCGTCAGCCACAGATACGTAAATGAGCTTTACGTGAATCACAATACCTTTTCTTAACGGAATGCGGAGCTCTTCTCCAATTTCTAAAGGATAGAAAAACGCAGGAGTAGGAATTTCGGTCACTACACCATAATTTTCTTTATGATGATAATATTCATCATATACCTTAGGGAACATCTCATAAGAAAGGTAGTCTAAGAAACTGCTTTCTGGGTATTTTTCATAAAATCTGTTGCTAGAAGCCGTAATATCTACATCGGGCAACAGTTGTGCTTTTGGAGCAGGTATTTCTTTCTCATTTCGCAATACGATATTCCTTAGCTTTTCAGGAAATCCTCCAAATGGCACCCCTAAATCTCCCTTAAAAAAGCCTATTACAGAAGCAGGGAAAGAATGATTTTGGTTTTCATCAAGCACATCATCTGCACTTAAGCTATTTGCCGTCATGAAAAGCGCCATATCGCCCACCACTTTACTGCTCGGCGTTACCTTCACAATATCACCAAACAATTGGTTAACGGTGGTGTAGTTTTCTTTAATTTTCGCAATTTGATGTCCTAAACCAACACCCTCTGCCTGTTGGCGCAAGTTCGAATATTGCCCGCCGGGTATTTCGTTGTCATATACTTCAGCGGTAGATGATTTCAAATCAGATTCGAAAGGATAATACATTTCCCTTACGGCTTCCCAGTAGTTGCTATAGTCGTTCAAACTTTTGATGTTCAGCTTGTTTTCACGAGGGAGCCCTTGCAATAAAGCAGCCATGGAGTTTAAACTAGGTTGTGATGTGGTTCCGCTGAATGAGGCCAAAGCACAATCAATACTGTCAATTCCCGCTTCAATAGCTTTTAAATAGGTGGCAATTTGAGTGCCTGCGGTATCGTGCGTATGCAAAGCAATAGGAATGCTCACATTTTCGCGAAGTGCAGGAATCAATACCTCAGCCGCATTAGGTTTTAACAAACCTGCCATATCTTTAATGGCCAGCATGTGCGCACCAGCATCTTCCAATTTTTTGGCTAAATCTACATAGTAATTAAGGTTGTACTTATTGTGGTCTTTTCTCAATACATCTCCAGTATAGCATAAACAAGCTTGAGCAATAGCTTGTGTATGTTCAGAAACGTAGCTGATGGCAGGTAGCATTGATTCTATATTGTTAAGCGAATCGAATATTCTAAAAATATCAATGCCATTTTCCCAAGCCTGTGCTACAAACTGTTGAATAATATTACGAGGGTAAGCAGAATAGCCCACTGCATTACTGCCCCTGAATAACATTTGCAGTAAAATGTTGGGCATAGCCGCTCTTATTTTTTGGAGACGTTCCCAAGGACATTCATGTAAGAAGCGTAAAGCAACATCAAAAGTGGCACCGCCCCAAACTTCTGCCGAAAAAATCTCTGGATTTTCCAAAGCAAAGCCATTGGCTACGGCTAAAATATCCTTAGAGCGCATACGAGTAGCCACCAAGGACTGATGGGCATCTCTAAAAGTAGTGTCCGTATATTGAATTTGTTGACCTTCCCTTATTTTTTGTAGAAAAGCAGTTCTTCCAAGCTCGTTCAATAAATCTTTGGAACCTTTTGGATGCTGTTCAGTAAAGTTTGTTGAAGGTATAATAGGTGTCCTGAATTTTTTGTTAGGTTCAAAGTTTTTCACGTCAGTGTGACCATTAACTTTGATATTGCCTAAATAGCGAAGCAGTTTGGTAGAACTATCTTTTAGCTTTTTGACTTTAAAAAGTTGCTGATGTTGGTCGATGAAGTTAACCGTACACTCGCCTTTGATAAATTTTTCGTGTGTAATTACATTTTGAAGGAATAGGATATTGGTGGTTACCCCTCTAATTTTAAACTCAGATAAGGAACGGTGAAGTCTTTTTGCTACGCTAGATAAAGTTCGGCCACTGGCGGTAACCTTTACAATCATCGAATCAAAAAATGGCGATATTTTCATGCCCTGGTAAGCACTTCCCTCGTCAAGCCTAATTCCAAATCCTCCTGCGTTCCTGTAAGCAATAAGAGTTCCGTAATCAGGTTTAAAGCCATTTTCAGGGTCTTCTGTGGTAATACGACATTGAATAGCAAAGCCGTTGATGTGCACACTTTCTTGGTTAGGAATACGTATTTTGGGGTCTGAAAGTGATACGCCTTGAGCAATTAACAATTGGTTTCTCACAATATCAATCCCCGTAATTTCTTCCGTAACGGTATGTTCTACCTGTATCCTTGGGTTAACCTCAATGAAATATACGCGGTTATTTTGGTCCACTAGAAATTCTACTGTACCCGCGTTGTTGTAATTCACGGCTTTGGCAATATCAATCGCATAACCATAAATTTCATCTTTAGTTTCTTGGGGTAGGTTAGGAGCGGGAGCTATTTCTACCACTTTCTGAAAACGACGTTGTACGGAACAATCTCTTTCAAATAAATGAACAATATTGCCATGGTTATCGGCCAATAGTTGTACTTCGATGTGTTTAGGAGCCTCAATAAATTTTTCGATGAAAATAGTGCCGTCACCAAAAGCTTTAAGTGCTTCGCTTGAGGCTTCATTAAATGATGAAAGTACTTTTTCTTTTTCCCTTACTACACGCATGCCTCTGCCACCACCGCCAGCAGCTGCTTTTAAAATGACTGGAAAACCAATGGCTTCTGCTTTTTTTAAGGCACTTTCTGCATCTTCTGGGTCTAGGATGCCGTCTTCAATGACAGGTACGTTGATGGACCTTGCCAACGTTTTTGCTGCAATTTTGTCGCCCAGTTGTTCCATTACTTCAGGACTAGGGCCAACAAAGATGATTCCTACTTCTCTACATCGCTTTGCGAAAGTTACATTTTCACTTAAAAAACCGTAGCCAGGGTGTATGGCATCTATCTGATTGCTGATGGCAATGCTAATGATGGCCTCAATATCGAGATAGGGTTTCAGTGGCTCATTGTCTTTGCCAATCTGATAGGCTTCATCTGCTTTGTAGCGATGTAGGGAGTATCTATCCTCAAAGGTGTAGATTGCCGTAGTTCTAATCCCCATTTCTGAAGCAGCTCGTAATACCCTAATGGCAATTTCACCTCTGTTGGCAACGAGTAGCTTTTTAATGATTTTTTGTTCATTGGTAGTGTTTGCATTCATGTTTTTATAGATTGATGGTTTAAATAGATAGCTCATTATGGAGCCATTTAGCACAATGAATTAATGCTATATATTGGTTTTGAGTTATATTTTGGTTAGTTATCCGCTGATTGTTACAGCGTTACAAATTTTACGAATTAAAATGTGAAAAGCAATGTTTTTGTAAAAAACTTGTTACTTCTTTTTTGAGTGATATTTTTGATTTTTTAAACATAAAAAAGAGCGATGGAATTGAAGTCCATCGCTCTTTTAGTTGGATTTGAAATTTTATGTTTTAAATGAACCACATAGAAACATAGAAAACTCAATAGCATTAACTTATTCAGAAATCAAGCTATATTAATTAGATTCTTTTCCTCGGGTGTAAGATTTTTTAATTGTACGGTCACATTAGTAGAAGTGAAGCCAGATTCTCCAAATTCAATATACACGTTCCCATGAAAAGAATTAAGGTTGAATCTTTTAATGGCTCCATGCCCTAAAGCGATACCGTTTTCTATGAAGATTAAAATTGAATATAGCTTTCGCCCACCAATTTTGCGGGAAACGATAATTGCTAAGGCGTTTTCAAGAAAAATTAAATCACATTTTGTAAATAGGTATTTGCCATTTTTTAGCCCCGAAGTGCTTGTTTCACAATCTACATCACTTTTTTCACGGAGTATTTTACCTTGATATTTTTCACGAATAAAGTTGGTCTGTTTTAAAACATCCCTATGGCTGTTTTTGTATGAAAAGAAGACCAGTAATACTAGTGTTAATATAAAGATGGTAATTGGTATTGCTACCATAATGACTATTTTCTTAGTTTCTCTAAAATATTTTCCAGTTTCTTTTTATCGCTAACGTAAGGCTGTAAATCAAATAACTTCACTACCCTAAATTCAATAGGATGGCTTTCACTTTGCAAAGAAATATAGCCGCCAGTTAAAGCTTTGCCATCTTGTTTTACTTTGGGGTCAAAGTTACTTACGCCACTGCCTCCAATTTTTGGATGCGTATAGGTTAAAACCGTATCTCCATTGATAATGTGTTTGATGACAGAATCTCCCAGTACTAAAAACTCAGCCGTTACCCATTGTTCACCATGATAGGTTTTTGAACTGCTGTTTAGGCAATGTGGGGTAAACAAACTATCTCTAATTTCAATAGTGGTTCCAGGTGTGCAAACGTTGCCTGTTGGTCGTTCATCTTTACCGTTTCCTCCTAAAAGTTGACCTTCTATGGAGATGGGAAAATTTTGGTCTTTGAGCATCGTTGCTGGGTCTTGGCAATGTAGCATGGCACCACTATTTCTCAAAGCCCATTCTTCTCCGCCTTTGGCTTGTTGGCCAACAAATCTGTATTCTACTTTTAAAAGATAATTGGAAAATGGTTTTTTGTAAAAGATGTGTCCGTATTGTTTGTCGAAATTTTCATAGCCATCATATTTCACTTTCATCAATCCGTTCTCTACATAAAAAGTATTGCCAAAATTCTCGTTGTATTCATGCTTGGCAATTTTAATATTCCAATCTTTGAGGTCTTTTCCATTAAAAAGATTAATCCATCCTTTTTGGGCAAAACTATTAAGTGAGCTGGTGAATAGAATAGTGAGGATGAGCAGTTGAAAGTGTTTAAGCATCTTTATTAGAATTACGTTTAAAATCAGAAAATTCTAAGATAAGGCAAGGATGTTAAACTTACAATAGCTAGTTTACCAACTGCCGCCAGCACCACCACCGCTGCTGCTACCGCCACCCCAGCTTCCTGAGGAGGACGACGAAGAAGAAGAGGACGATGATGACGAAGAAGATGACGACGAACTCGTACTGCGAACAAGTTTGCTAAGTATTACCGTGCCTAAAAGAACTTTATGCTTACAAAACTGACAGATTTGCACACGTTCAGCTTCTCCAGCTTTGCTATAAGTAGCGGCTTTAAGGGTTTTTAATTCGGGTTCGGCAAGTGTAGAGAAATGACATTTATCACAACGGATGTAGTTAATCGCTTTTTCGCCTGGCCATTCTACAATTTTTACTTCATTGGGTTTATTACCAAGCCAAATTTGATAGGTTTTTGCCTCTACAAGCTCCTCTTTGTACTGACCTTCGCTTAGGTAAGGCTTGCCATTGCTGTTTTTATTGCGGTCTACTCTATGGTAATTTTCAAAACCTTCTGGAGCAATTAATTGAAGCCTTAATGTTTTGTTTTTGGCATATTGTTTAAAAAGGCCAATGAGTGAAAATGGTGCAAAAGGAATTAGGAAAAGCATTTTGTTAAGATAAGCCTGCATGGCTTCCAGATAACTGCCTACATCTACATGCTGACTTTTAATGACTTTTCTGCCAGAATTAAAACGTAAAGTGATGATTAAAGAAGCAAGTAGCGCTAATATCCAAGGGAGGTGCTTTAACTTGAGCATTTTAAAAATGTTCACATCAAGAGAAACAAAAAGGATAATACAGGCAAAAATTGCAAAAAATATGGCAAAACAACCAAATACAATGCTTTTAGCTTCAGCGCTATCTTTTTTAATTGGTCGGTTAGCTTTGGGAACTATGCGCTTGGTGAACTTAAAGAGACCAAAATAAACTAAAATGACCAACGCAATGGCAATTAAGCTTTCACTGTTCCTATCTACAAAAGTAGGTGGTTTAGGTAAAAGAGAGTTCAGTTCAGCTACACCATCAGGGCTGCTCAGCACCTGTTCAATCACTTTTGAAGCCGCTATGATTCCCTGTCCATAATTCCCTTGCTTAAAGTCGGGAACTAATGCTCTTTCTCCAATTTGTTTTAAACGGACATCAGGGAGTAGGCCTTCAATGCCAGAACCAGTAATGAAACGATATCGTCTTCGGTCTTTGGCAACCAACAATAGCAAACCGTTATTGGCTCCTTTTTTACCAATGCCCCAAGTGTTAAATAGCGTATAGGCAAAATTGAAGTCATCATCCTGTGCGGTAAAATCTTTAATTACCACAATGGCATATTCAACCTTGCCTGTTGCCTCAATCTGTTTGGCAATTTGGTTCAGCTCAGCAACTTCACTGTAAGTTAAAATCCCATCAGGATTACTTACATATTGGTCTTGTCCTTGTTTTTTGGGGTCTGGAATACGGTCTACGGTGTATTGCCTTGCCCAAGCCGTAAGTGTAAGAAAACTTAAAATTAATATCGAGTAGATTTTGGTTTTAAGCATTCTTTTAAGGGGTTAATGTGATAAAAAAGGTTTTACTTTCTCAAGTGCAAAGTTCAATTGTTCTTCTTCCGTAATCTCCGTGTTGTCAAGAATAATTGCATCTTCTGCACGGGTTAACGGGCTTTCTTCTCTAGTCGTATCCGCATAATCGCGGTGCGCTAAATTTTCAAACACTTCTTCTAACGTAATTGTTTGGTCGCCTTTAGCCACCATTTCTTTATATCTACGTTCTGCCCTGATTTTAGGGTCGGCAGTCATGAAGAATTTTACTTGTGCATCAGGGAATACTGCAGTACCAATATCTCTTCCATCCATCACAATGTTTTTGGATTTGCCCATACGTTGCTGTTGTTTCACCATTTCCTGACGAACTTCTTTAATGGCTGATACAGGACTAACCGCTTCGGAAACTGGCATTAATCTAATCTCTTCAGAAACTTCTTCACCGTTGAGGGTGATATGAGATTCATAATCTTTCGAATGGAAATTTAACTCGATATGTTTTAAGGCATCAATAATAGCATCGTGGTTTTCCAAATCTACGTGGTTACGTAAAAAATAAAGGGTAATTGCCCTATACATGGCACCACTATCAATATAAATAAAACCTAATTTTTTGGCTAAGGCTTTAGCCAACGTGCTCTTTCCACAAGATGAATAGCCGTCGATGGCTATTACCATATTTTTTCTCATACTTGGCAAAGATAATACTGTTAAGTTCACTTAATGAAATTAAAGCTACATTTGTTGATATGTTACCAGACCAATCAGAAATACTAAAAGTTGTTAGTTTTAAAACGTCGAGGAGTGGAGGCAAAGGAGGGCAGAATGTCAATAAGGTTTCCAGTAAGGTAGAGTTGATTTTTAATATTGATGATGCCGAATTTTTCTCGGAGGAAGAAAAGCAACGTTTAAAGGAAAAGCTTGCTGCGAGGTTAGATAGCGAAGGTTTGCTACATGTTGTTTCTCAGGAAGACAGAAGTCAGTTGTTGAATAAGCAACGCACCATATTGAAATTGATGGCTATTTTGAAAGCTGGATTGGAAGTTCAGAAAGCAAGGAAAGCCACAAAAATTCCCAGAGCAGTTAAGGAAAAGCGTTTAGCGAATAAAGCACAGCGCTCACAAAAGAAAGAGGGTAGAAGAAAACCTAATTTCGATTAGTCGGTTTTTTTAGTGTTTTACGTCATTGCGAGGCACGAAGCAATCTTAAAGTGATTAAGGCATAAACTAATTGTGAGATTGCTTCGTACCTCGCAATGACGTGTATAGGAACGGTTTTATTGGTGTTTTGCGTCATTTCGAACATATAGATACCGAGAAGCAGCCACATATGCACAAATATGATATGAATTAAATCTGTGTATTTGTGGCTAAATAAAATATCTTAGTTGTTAGATTTCTCCTCCTTCGGTCGTCGAAATGACGGAGATAGCTGCGTTTTTGCTGGAAATTAACCCAATCCGTCATTTCGAACGCAGAGAGAAATCTAGCTCTTTGCTAGGCGATATAGAAAGGAATAATCATTTATTGAAAAGAGATTGCTTTCCCTGAAAATTCGAGACAACGACGCTTGCAGAAAAGTCCTAAAAAATATCTCAGTTGCTAGATTTCTCCTCCTTCGGTCGTCGAAATGACGAAAAAAAGCTATGTCTTTGCAAGAAAGTAACCGCTTGTGTCATTTCGAGGGAAGCGTAGCGACGAGAAATCTTAAAACAGTTCGCTAGATTCCAGTGAAGTCAGAACAATGACACTTACAGAAAAGCCCTAAAAAACAGCCACAGATGCACAAATATGATAGGAGTTAAATCTGTGTATTTGTGGCTAAATAAAATATCTTAATTAAATCGATAGTACATCGAAATGCTGCCATATTGATGAGGCTTGGCATTGCTCTTAACTTCCTTCGATTGGAAAATCAAGCTGTAATCTATCGTAAAACGAGGGCTACTGTAGTTGAAGCCTAATTGTTGTGAAAATACCAAGGGTTTGGTGCCAAAAGTAACAGGACTTTTATCATTAAATAAACTGCCTTGGATGGTAGCATCGTAAGCAACGTAATTTAATTGAGGCTTGGCATAAAAATAAAACTCTTTCTTTTTCAGTTTCTCTGTTTTGCTTTTATTAGCAATAGTGGCATTGTAATGTGCCGAATTGAAAAGCTGATTAATATCTCCAGCTCTAAAAAGAATACCAACACCTGCGCCGTTATAGGTGGTTCCAACATTAGCATAAGTGTCTAAAGTGAAATCTACGGAATTGCTGCTGTTACGATGAAGTAATTTGGCAAACTGTACATTAGCATTGGCTGCAAAATCATTAGCAATTTGATATTCCCAACCCTGTACTTTGTAAAAGCCAACAATGCTATGTAACAAATCTTGGGCTTCTTTACCCAAAGCATCGGGACCAACCACACCCATATTTAAACCTACTTTTAAAAGACTTTCGTTCTTGTAAAAAAAGTTGGTTTGTACACCACCATATAAATAACCAGCAAAGGGTCTGTCATGTGTTTTTGGATCTGGGCGATAACCCGAATAAGGATTGTACATTTTTTGGCCTGCCGAAATTTCATAGGTGACTTTTTCTAAGTTTCCCTTTAATTTCTCTTGGTCAAGCGCCCTTCTAAAATAAATAAAAAGCCCATTGGTATAATAACGGTCTTGGCCTACCCACAAATAGGCATCGTTATCACTTTTAAAACCAAACTCGTTCTTGTACTCCTGTGCAAAAGAACCATAAACAGTAGCTAAAATAGCAAGAGCGGCTAGAACGAGTTTTTTGTACATTTTTAATTGGTACTAGGTTTAGTTTTTATGCTTAAATCAATTGGGTTTTTAACCTTGTCTTTGGTTAATGCTAAGTTAATAACTTCTTGCATTTCCGTTACATAATGGAATTTTAAATCTTTGATGTAATCTTCCTTGATTTCTAAAATATCTTTGCGGTTAGACTTACATAAAATGATTTCTTTGATATTGGCACGTTTTGCCGCTAATATCTTTTCTTTAATTCCACCTACTGGAAGTACTTTTCCTCTCAGGGTAATTTCGCCAGTCATTGCCAAGTTCGATTTTACTTTACGTTGTGTAAAGGCCGACGTTAAAGCGGTTAACATGGTAATACCTGCTGATGGGCCATCTTTTGGCGTAGCGCCTGCAGGAACGTGGATATGGACATCGAAATTGTCGAAAATCTCATGGTCAATACCAAATTGCTGTGAATGTGCCCTGATATAAGCCAAAGCAATTACCGCAGATTCTTTCATCACATCACCCAAATTTCCTGTTAAGGTCAATTTACCTTTGCCAGGACTTAAGCTAGCTTCAATAAATAAGATATCACCGCCTACTTGTGTCCAAGCTAAACCAGTAACTACACCAGCTACTTCGTTTCCTTCGTAAGCATCCTTGTCAAAAATAGGAGCGCCCAATATACGTTCAATATCTTCGGTATCTAAAGCAGGTTCGTAAGGTTCGTCCATGGCTATTTTAGTGGCCACACCACGTACCAAGGAACCAATCTTTTTCTCCAAACCACGTACGCCGCTTTCTCTGGTGTAATCTTCAATCACCTTTTCAATGAGTGAATTTTTCAACGTGATTTGTTTCGATTCTAAACCATGTACCTCTTTTTGTTTTGGTAGCAGGTATTTTTTAGCAATCTCTATTTTCTCTTCAATGGTATAACCGTTCACCTCAATAATTTCCATACGGTCTAATAAGGCAGGCTGTATGGTACTTAATGAGTTTGCAGTAGCAATAAATAGTACGTTAGAAAGGTCATATTCCGCTTCTACATAGTGGTCATTAAAGGCATTGTTTTGTTCAGGGTCCAATACTTCTAGCAAAGCTGATGAAGGGTCGCCACGGAAATCAGAACCAACCTTGTCAATTTCGTCCAATACGAATACAGGATTATCTGCTCCAGCTTTTTTAATAGACTGAATGATACGTCCAGGCATTGCACCAATATAAGTTTTACGATGTCCACGGATTTCCGCCTCATCTCTCACCCCGCCTAATGCCATACGAACATATTTACGGTTAAGTGCTTTGGCAATAGATTTACCTAAAGAAGTTTTACCCACTCCTGGAGGCCCAACCAAGCATAGGATTGGAGCTTTCATATCGCGTTTTAGCTTTAATACCGCTAAGTACTCGATGATACGTTGTTTTACTTTTTCTAAACCAAAATGGTCTTTATCTAAAACACGTTGTGCTCTTTTTAAATCGAAATTATCTTTCGTAAACTCATTCCAAGGAAGTTCTAGCAACAATTCCAGATAATTCATTTGAATGGAATAATCAGGAGCTGCTGGATTCATGCGCCCTAACTTTTCTAGTTCTTTATTGAAATGCTGGGTAACGCTAGCGTTCCATTTTTTCTTTTTACCTCTTGCTTGCAGTGCTTCAAATTCCAAATCAGAAGAATTGCCTAATTCCTCTTGAATGGTTTTTAGCTGCTGGTTAAGGAAATAATCACGTTGTTGCTTGTCTAAATCAGTACGCACTTTAGACTGAATCTGATTTTTAAGTTCAAGCATTTGCAACTCTTGTGTAAGCAGTTCCATCACCATTTCAGCACGCTTGCGTAAATTGCCCATTTCAAGCATTTTTTGCTTGTCGGCCATTTCGGCATTCATGTTCGAAGAAATGAAATTGATAAGGAACGAAGTGCTTTCGATATTCTTTAAAGCAATACCTGCCTCACTTGGAATATTTGGCGAAAGCTGTATAATCTGGCTCGACATTTCTTTAATGGCTGCTACCAAATTTTTAAACTCTTTATCGTTTTTATGCTTCGTTTCGGTGAATTTAGCCACCACCGCTTTAATAAATGGTTCGGTTTGTACTTCCTCTACCAATTGGAAACGTTGTTTACCTTGGATAATCACCGTGGTATTTCCATCAGGCATTTGAAGCATTTTAATAATGTTGGCTACCGTACCCACGCTGTGAAGCTGGTCAAAAGAAGGGTCCTCAATAGAAACGTCTTTTTGGGCTACTACACCAATCACTCTATCGCCTTTGTAGGCTTCTTTAATCAATTTTATTGATTTATCTCTACCAACTGTAATTGGAATTACCACGCCAGGAAACAAAACGGTGTTTCTCAAAGGCAGGATAGAAAGTATTTCAGGAGTATCTTCATTGTTCATGTCGTCTTCATCTTGCTGCGACATTAACGGGAAAAACTCGGTATCTTCGTTTATAATGGGTAGAGTATTAAAATCAAACGGGTCTTGTTTGCTCATTCAGTTTGTATATTAAAATTGGGCGACATTATGACAGCATCGCCACCTTAAATTTATCAAATATATTGCAGGGCTAGTAGTTTCAACTCCTGTGCCAAAAATCAGAATGGTAGGTCACAAAACAGTTGTCATAAAAAAAGCGGTAAAAAAGTCATGTGAAATAAATCTGTTGAATAAAAATCATATTTAGCATAATTGTACGTTTATTGATATTATTGCACAATAAAAGTAAATTGGTACAACATTTTTAAATTAGCAATCGAGTACGTAGATTTACCTAAAACATTTTTAATGAAATTCCTTACAAAATCTTATCTATTATTATTCGCTATTTCATTTGGGCTACAAGTTCACGCTCAAAGCAATTACGAGAAACAGGGTACACAGGCGTGGATGAAAGGCGATTTTAAAAACGCTGTCGTTTTATTAGAAAAAGCCGAGAGTAAGGACCCTGGAAATATTAACGTACTTAAAATGTTGGGCTATTCTTATTTTCAAAATGCTGATTTTGAGAATGCCATTGCAGCTTACACACGTTTAATAGCCGTAAAACCTACAGATTATTCTGCATACTATTATCGTGGAAAAGCGAGGTTGAACATTGCCAATGCACCCAAAGAAGCTTTGAACCAAATGCGTGATAGCTTTTATACTGCAGCCATCAAAGACTTTTCAAAAGCGATGGAAATTAGTGGGGAAGAAGACGTTCAGATTTTACAAAATAGGGGTGTAGCTTACAAGGATTACGGGATTTTTAAATCTTATAAGATTAAAAAATCAGCAGAAAAGGCAGCTTGCGTAGCACTTTTTAATAATTCAATTGCTGATTTCCAAAAAATCTTGACCATGCAGCCTTTGAAAAAGGACGTCATTTCACTTATTGACTATGTGAAAGCGCAAATTTCTAGCTTGAAGTAACAGAAAGTTATTTAAAGTGGTTTGGGGGTAAGCGTTTCGCGATTTTTCATTATATCCAGCCTTAGCAGAGCCTCTTCGTTCTGCGAAAAACAGAACCAATTTTGAGCAGCTACTCTTATGTGTCTATGTGGTTGAATTTTTTTAGTAAAAATTCAAAAGCTTTTTAAATGAACCAGATAGGCACATACTAAGCCCAATGATATTTCTTAATTGGAACTCTTCTTATTTATTAAAAGTACCTATTACACGATAAACTTTAGGTGCCATTAGCTTTATTTTTTGAGCGCTTTGTACCATGTAAACACTATCTGGATAGTAAATAAGTGTATCTGTTGCGGTATAAAGTCGATTTTCAGAGGACTTATAAATTTTAATGCTGGTGATTTTGTTGCCAGTTTTAAAAACTTCTAATTTTTTTACAGGGATTTTTTCATTTTCCGTGGTGTAGGATACACCGTTTTCCATTTGTTTGATGGCAAACTCACCACGCCAAGATGCTTTATTAATGTCGGTAGCTTCAAATACTGCCAACTCACTTTTCCAATTGGTGATTTTAACAGCTTTCTGTTCTGCTTCTCCTTTGGTAAATACTTGTTTGCTCACTAAAGGTGTCTTTTTTTGCAGTCTATTCGCCTCCTTTTCAAAATAGCCTTTTAGGTCGAAATATAAAAGTGCACCTGCACTTTTATGCTCTCGTTTTACACAAGAGAATAAACAAAGTACAAGTACACTTAAAATGTATTTTTTCATCTATTAAATGATGGTTTATGTTATACCAAACAATTGCCTGTCATAATTTCAGGAGCTGGTATGCCCATAATTTTCAGTACCGTCGGACCAATATCGCCCAATTTACCATCGGCTATTGATTTGTAATCTTTGTCGATTAAGATACAAGGCACTAAATTGGTGGTATGTGCAGTATTTACCGAGCCATCTTCATTAAGCATAAATTCTGCATTTCCGTGGTCGGCTAGAATAATGAATGAATAACCATTCTCAATTCCTGTTTGTACTACAGCTTGCGCACAAGCATCCACCGTTTCAACCGCTTTAATCACTGCCTCAAAAACACCAGTGTGACCTACCATGTCGGGGTTGGCGAAATTCAAGCAAACAAAATCAGGCCATTTGCTTTCTAGTTCCCTGGTAATGGCTTCTGTAATTCCTGCAGCACTCATTTCTGGCTGTAGGTCATAAGTAGCCACTTTTGGAGAGGGAACTAAAATTCTTTTCTCATTTTCAAATTCCTTTTCTCTTCCTCCAGAGAAGAAGAAGGTCACGTGAGGATATTTTTCCGTTTCCGCTATTCTGATTTGATTTTTGCCATTGGCCGCTAAAACTTCACCTAAGGTATTGGTCAAATCATCTTTAGTGAAAACTACATTTACATTTTCAAAACTTTCATCGTAGGTAGTCATGGTAACGTAGTACAAAGGCAATTTGTGCATACCTTGCTCTGGAAAATCTTTTTGACAAAGCGCCTGCGTAATTTCCCTACCTCTGTCGGTACGGTAGTTGAAGCAAATCACGACGTCACCTTCTTTAATGGTTGCCGTTGGATTACCCTGCTCATCTACCATCACCATTGGTTTGGTAAATTCATCGGTAATGCCTTCCGCATAGGAATGTTGTACCGCTAATTCTGGACTGGTAAATTTCTCGCCAATACCATTCACCATCACATCATAAGCCAATTTCACCCTTTCCCAACGGTTATCTCTATCCATGGCATAGTATCTACCTACAATGCTTGCAATTTTTCCTGCCGATTTTTCTAAATGTCTATCTAGGGTATTGATATAGTTTAAACCGCCATTAGGGTCGGTATCTCTACCGTCTAAAAAGGCATGTACAAAAACATCTTCTAAACCATTTTCTTGTGCTGCATCACAAAGGGCCATTAAATGGTTAATGTGAGCATGTACGCCGCCATCAGAAACTAATCCAATAAAATGGATAGCCTTATGGTTGGTTTTGGCGTAGTTGAAAGCGTTTAATAAAGTCTCGTTGCTATGTAAACTTCTGTCGGCAATAGCCTTGTTGATACGTCCTAGTTCTTGGTAAACAACACGTCCAGCACCTAAGTTCATATGGCCTACTTCCGAATTTCCCATTTGTCCAGCAGGCAAGCCTACCGCTTCACCAGAGGCTTCGAGTTTTGAATTAGGGTAATTAAGCAGTAGTGAATCGAAGAAAGGAGTGTTGGCGGCATAGGCGGCGTCAGATTTATCTTTACGTCCACAGCCCCATCCGTCAAGAATTAACAGTACCAATTTTTTAGCTTCCATTTATTATCGTTTTGTTTTATCCTATGTTTTACGTTGTTTTGCAAATATACTTGAAATTAAGCCCTAAACCCAATATTTTATATTTAAAAAACGGATAAATGGCATAGTTTTGGAGGTACAAATGTTTTAGTTTTTAAGGATGATGTTTAAATCTATACTTGCGCTCATAGTAATGTTTTTGCATTTGCAGCCTCAGGAGGCTATGCAAGGCGATATTGCTGATGAATTGGCAACAAATTTTAAGCAGGGCAACTCTAAAGAAATTGCCAAGAGCTTTGCGCCGTCTATAGAACTCATCATTATTGACCAGGAAGATGTCTATAATAGAGCACAGGCCGAGCAGATTCTCAAAGATTTTTTCCTGAAAAATCCACCTAGTAAGGCCAGCATTATTCATAAGCTCAGTAACAACCCAAATTATAGGCTTACTATTTTGTCTTTAACAGCAAAAACGGAAAAATTTAGGGTAACTGTAACCATGAAAAAGGCTTCTAACACTTTTCAAATCACCGAGTTGAGGATAGAGCCAGAGAGATAGTTCCCTATTGATATGCTTTTTTGCTATTTTTGTGGCAAATCATATCACATTGGATAAGAAACTAACTGATCTATTTATAAAAAATGCAATTGCCGAAGATGTTGGAGATGGCGATCATACCTCCTTATCTACTATTCCTCAAGGTACACAAGGCAAAGCTAAATTAATTGTAAAGGAAGAAGGTATTTTAGCGGGCATCGAATTGGCGCTAGAAATCTTTAATCAAATAGACGATACACTAAAGGTAGAAGTTAAATTGCATGATGGCGAAAACGTAAAGCCGGGCGATATTGCTTTTACAGTAAGTGGCAGCACGCATTCCATTTTATTGGCAGAGCGCTTGGTACTTAATTGTATGCAGCGAATGAGCGGTATTGCTACCCAAACAAATCGCATTGTAAAACGTTTACAGGGATACAAAACTAAGGTTTTGGATACTAGAAAAACTACGCCTGGACTAAGGTATCTTGAAAAATGGGCGGTTAGAATCGGTGGTGGCGTAAATCATCGTATTGGATTGTACGATATGATTTTAATCAAAGACAACCACGTAGATTATGCAGGCGGAATTAAAAATGCTATTACCCAAGCCAACGATTATTTAAAGACTACCGGAAAAAAATTACAGATAGAAATAGAGGTTAGGAATTTGGACGAATTGCGGCAAGTGCTTGACATTGGGGGCGTAGATAGGATTATGTTAGATAATTTTGAGCCAACTTTGCTTAAACAAGCGGTCGCAATAATCGACGGAAAGTTTTTAACTGAAGCGTCAGGAGGAATTGTAGAGGAGAACGTAGCGGATTATGCTGCTTGTGGGGTTGATTTTATCTCCATGGGAGCTTTAACGCATTCGGTAAAAAGCTTAGACTTGAGTTTAAAGGCTTTTTAGGAGTGTAGAGACTTTGTAAATATTCCAAAAGCAATTTTTTTAGTATCATTGTAGACAAATGATTTCAATCTATTCCATTTCTGCACTTATTGCAGCCTACCTTTTAGGGTCAATCCCTACGGCGGTATGGCTGGGGCAGGCTTTTTACGGTGTAGACGTGCGGGAGTACGGAAGTGGTAATGCTGGTGCGACCAACACTTTTAGGGTGCTAGGTAAAAAGCCAGGCATTGTGGTAATGACCATTGATATTCTAAAAGGTTTTACTGCGACTAAATTAGCCTATCTGATAGGCTTGTCTGTTACTGGTCCAAAATACTCGGCACAGTTTGTTAATTATGAATTAGCCTTGGGCGTAATTGCCGTAATGGGGCACCTTTTTCCAATTTTTGCTGGTTTTAGGGGAGGAAAAGGCGTTGCTACGCTTTTCGGGATGGTTTTGGCCGTTAATCCTTGGGCCGCATTATTATGCGTAAGCGTGTTCGTTACCGTATTGCTGGTTTCAAAATATGTTTCCTTAAGTTCAATTTGTGCTGGATTCACTTTCCCATTAGGCACAGTTTTTGTTTTTCAATCCTCTGTAAAAGCCGAAGTACTCTATAGTATATGTGTTTGCGTACTGATATTGGTTACGCATCAAAAAAATATAGAGCGTTTACTAAAGGGGAAGGAGTCAAAAGTCTATCTCTTTAAGAAAAAGCAGGCTTAGCCCAAATAGTAAAACAAAATCAACCATTAAACAGTTATGCTTTGGGTAAAACAAAGGCATGAAACTTTCGCAATATGATGGTTTCATTACCCCAAAGAAAAATATAAACAGATGAAAAAAACAATGCTTTTTGGAGTGGCAACGGCATTACTTGCCATCTCATCATGCTCTACAGTGCCGCTAACGGGTCGTAGTAGATTAAGTTTGGTAGATGATAGCCAATTACAGCAACAAGCAGCCATTGGTTATGCGCAATTGTTGAGCGATCCTCAAACTAAGGTGGTGGCATCTAATAATGCTAATACGGCCATGGTAAAACGTGTAGGGCAAAAAATAGCCGCTGCAGTAACTCAATATATGAACCAGAATGGCTATGGAGATCAAATTAAAAACTATAAATGGGAATATAATTTGATTGATAGCAAAGAAATTAATGCTTGGTGTATGCCCGGTGGTAAAATTGCAGTGTATACAGGTATTTTACCAGTAACCAAAGACGAAGCTGGGTTGGCTACCGTAATGGGCCATGAAGTTGCACATGCTATTGCACAGCACTCTGCTGAAAGAGCATCGCAAATGACGGTTGCACAAGGTTTAGGTGCTGCGGTAGGTGTTGCTAGTGCTAATTCTAAATACGCTCAATATATCAATGCTGCTTATGGTATAGGTGGACAATTGACTATTTTAAGCTATGGAAGAAATCAAGAGCTAGAAGCTGATAAAATGGGTTTGTCGTTTATGGCCATGGCTGGATATAATCCGAGTAATGCGGTAGCCTTTTGGCAGAGGATGGCACAAGCTAGTGCAGGTTCTCAAAAACCACCAGCATTTTTAAGTACTCACCCTACCGATCAAGCTCGTATTGCACAAATACAAAAAGATTTGCCAGAGGCAATGAAATATTATAAAGGGAAATAAGGACCTTAAATTAGCTAATTAGCAAATGCGTTAATTAGCTAATTTTTTAATACCTCCATAATTGCCGAAGCTTTAAGTAGGCATTCTTCATATTCCTTTTCACTTTCTGATTGATAGGTGATGGCACCGCCGACCTGAAAGGAAAGGTATTTGTTAGTCGCATTATAAAGGATGCTTCTGATGACTACATTAAAATCAAAATCCCCATTAGGGCTGATATATCCTAAAGAGCCCGAGTAAACGCCACGTTTGCTTACTTCATATTGGTCTATGAGTTGCATGGCACGTAGTTTTGGTGCACCCGTCATGGAGCCCATAGGGAAAGTATTTTTGATAGCATCCACAAAATGTACCTCAGGCGAAAGCTCACAGCTAATGCTCGAAATCATTTGGTGTACCTGAGGGAAACTATAAATACCAAAAAGCTCATCAACTTTTACGGTTCCTTTTACGGCGCTTTTGGTAAGATCATTTCTAACCAAGTCCACTATCATGACATTTTCGGCCTGTTCCTTTTCGCTGTTTCTAAGTGCGGTTTTGATTTGATGGTCTTCAGTAGGATCTTCGCTTCTTTTAGCAGTACCTTTAATAGGTTGCGAGGTAAGTTTTCGACCATTTTTTGCTAAAAATCTTTCTGGTGTAGCCGATAAAACAAATTTGTCTCGGATTTTGAGGAAGCCAGAAAATGGGGTAGGAGAAATAGCTTTGAGTTTATTGTATACCAATAAAGGGTCTATTTCGGCATGGTCATCAAAAAACTCTTGGCAAAAATTCATTTCATAAACATCGCCACGTCTGATGTGCTGTTTGATGCTTTCTAATTTATCCAGATAAGCTTGTTTACTCAGTCTGTTTTTAATGGCGACTGGTATTGTTGGTAATTCTTCTTTGATTTTAAGTAGAAGAATCTCTGCTATAACCGCTTGATCTCCTTTCAGAACATTGATTTGGTTTCCGCTAATTGAAATTAGATGTTGCGGAATGAAAAAATATAAGTCGGGAAAATTAAGTGAATCGGTTTTAGGTTCCTCTAGTACTTCTACTTCGTTTTTTAAGTCGTAACTAAGCAATCCAAACATCCAATCCTGATACTCTTCTACAAAAGTTTTTAAGTCTGAAAAGGCTTTGCCTGCACTAGCAGATAATTCATTTTCTACCCCGAAAGCAATTAGGCAATCGTGCTTGCCATATTGGTCAGCATAATGGTGCGAATCTAAATAGCTACAAACTTCAAAACTAGCAGCGTATTGAAGTGCTTTCTGTTTAAAAACCTGAATTTGGTCTGGGCTCATCTTTATATCACAAAGTTAAAAATGTTAAATGAAGCATGGTTAATATTTAGAATTAATATCTTGGTAAATCAACTATTAAATCGAATTTATGAGGAAAAAAATATTAACGCTCTGTGTTTTGTTGAGTACTGCTTTTGGAGTAAACGCCCAAAATACAGCTAAAGAAAGCTATCGAAATTTTACAGTGTATAGGACTACCAAAGGCAACGCAGAGAATATTGCAAAAATGAAGACGCTGCTACAGCAACAAGATCAACTTAGTCCTAAACAGGTGACGAATTTACAGTATCATTTAGGGAGAATGTACGAAGAAATCGGTGACCCAGAAAATGCACTTTTTTATTATGAGCAATCGTTAAAGGGAGAAGCAAATTATACCGTTTCGCGTAGAGCTCTAGGGTTTATCTATTTGAGTAAAACCAAGCCATTTGTAAAACAAATGAATGAGGCCAGTGCTGCGAAGGATGCTATCGCAAACGCAAATGCCTTTTCAAAATACAAGGACATGGTGTTAAAGGCATTGCCACATTTAGAAAAGTATCAAGCTTGTGAACCAGACGAGGAGACACTAAATATGATCACCAACCTCTATAAAAGTATCAAAGACCAACAGTCGATTGCTAGTTTGCCCGATCGATTGAAAATGATGGAAGGAACTTGCGTAACCCTTTTGGATGATGAATAAACAAAAAATCCCGTTGCAATTAACAACGGGATTTTTTATAAAGATTAACTTTACTTATTTTAAAGTTAAAGTTTGTGTTCTATCAGGACCAACAGATAAATATTTGATTGGCACTTCTAATTCTTTTTCTAAGAACTCAATGTATGATTTTAACTGTGCAGGAATTTGATCTAAAGAAGTAATCTTTGTCAAATCGGTTTTCCAGCCCTCTATTGCTTTCAATACAGGTTTTGGTTGTACAGTGATAATGTCATATGGCATGTAATCAATGGTTTCTCCATCATGCTCGTAATGGGTACAAGCGTAAATAGTATCAAAACCATCCAATACGTCAGCTTTCATCATGATCAACTCAGTAACCCCATTTAACATGATGGCATATTTCAATGCAGGAATGTCAATCCATCCACAACGACGAGCTCTACCCGTAGTTGCACCAAACTCATGGCCTACTGCACGTAAAGTTTCGCCAGTTTCATCAAACAACTCAGTAGGGAATGGGCCACCACCAACTCTGGTGCAATAAGCCTTGAAAATTCCATAAACATCGCCAACTTTATTAGGAGCGATACCTAAACCGGTACAAGCACCAGCAGTAGTGGTGTTAGATGAAGTTACAAATGGGTATGAACCAAAGTCAACATCTAATAAGGTACCTTGAGCACCTTCCGCTAACACTTTCTTGCCTTCTTTTAAGTAGCCGTTTACAAAATGTTCACTATCTACGTGTGGAATAGATTTGATGAATTCGATTGCTTCAAAAAATGCGGCTTCTTTTTCGGTTAAATCATATTCAAACTCGTAATGAGAAAGGATTTCTTTGTGTTTTTGCACCAACTTCTCATATCTTTCCTTGAAGTCAGGTAAAGTAGTGTCACCCACACGGATACCATTACGGCCAGTTTTGTCCATATAAGTAGGACCAATGCCTTTTAAGGTAGAGCCAATTTTACCAGCACCCATTTTTTGCTCATTTGCAGCATCCAGTAATTGGTGAGTTGGTAAAATCAAGTGAGCTTTACGAGCTAGCACTAATTTTCCTGCGCCCACTGGATCTTGTCCAGCAGCTTTTAGGTTATCTAATTCTCTTTTTAAAATGATTGGGTCAATTACTACGCCATTACCAATAAGGTTCATGGTTTTTTCATTGAAAATTCCAGAAGGGATGGTGTTTAAAACGAATTTTTTGCCATCAAATTCTAGGGTGTGTCCAGCATTTGGTCCGCCTTGAAAACGGGCAATTAAATCATATTGTGGGCTAAGAACGTCAACAATTTTTCCTTTACCTTCATCGCCCCATTGCAGGCCTAGTAGTACATCTACTTGCGTCATTATTTTAAATTAAGAGAATAAGATTGGTTATATGTGATTAATTAGTTTTGTGCTTTGTTTTTGATGGTTGCAGCAGCACTGCAATCAAAACATACCCCGTAAAGGTTTAAAGAATGGTGTTTGATATCAAATTTCAAAAGATCGCCAACCATGCTTTGGATTTGACCAATACGTGGGTCGCAAAATTCTACAACTTTACCACAATCAATGCAGATGACGTGGTCGTGTTGATGATAACCATACGATTTTTCGAATTGCGCCATGTTTTTGCCAAATTGGTGCTTGGTAACCAAATCACATGAAACCAGTAATTCCAATGTATTGTAAACAGTAGCTCTACTTACACGGTACTTTTGGTTTTTCATGTGGATATAAAGGGTTTCCACATCAAAATGGTCGTCTCTTGAATAGATTTCTTCTAAAATGGCGAAACGCTCAGGGGTTTTTCTTAAGTTTTTGTTTTCGAGATAGGCTTCGAAAATCTTTCTTACCAACTCGCTTGTATTCTGTTCAGACATAGTTTTTAAACTCCACTCAAAGGTAACTATTTGATTTCACACATTAAACGATTTGAGGGATTTATGTTGATAAATTACGTTATTGTTAAATTGTTTTGACGAAATCAAGTAATGGTTAATTATTAATGGTGAATGATTAATGCTTAGAAAGGCATTGTAGATTTGAAAAATACAGCGTAACACTTCTTATTACTTACCATTAATCATTGACAATTAACCATTATCAACCATTGTTTTGATTGATATTTGTTTTGGCAGTTTTTATGATGGATGTAATCAATTTTATGATTTCAGTTGCATCTAAATAGATGCTTTCAAATTGTTCGCTGGTAAGGTAATTAGTCTCTTTTAAAAGTTCTAGCCAATAGATTGTTTCATTGATTTCTTTTTGAGCAATCCCCATTTTATGCTTGAAATCTGCTTTTGTTTCGGCATGCTCCGCTTCACGAACCATTGCACCTACACTTGTTCCGGAACGCAACAGTTGCTTACTCAAAATGAATTCCTTTTTGTCGGCTTGTAAATATTGATACAGTTTCACCACGCGAACGGAGAATTTGAAACTCTTATCTTTTACAATATTCTCCTTCGCCATTAATCATCAATCATTTATCATTAACAATTAGTTAAGCATCAAACCTGGTTACCCCGGTAACGCCTTTCACTTCCAATAGGTTTTTAATGAGATTGTCCAAGTGTTCTTTATCATTCACAAATACCTTAATAGAGCCATCAAAAATGCCATCATTGGTGTCAACCGTAATGGAACGCATGTTTACTTTGAAGTCGTTGGAAATTACCTTGGTAATGTTGTTAATCAAACCTACATCATCAATACCTACAATGTGTAATCCCGTTAGGAAAGTCAGTTCATGTTGACGGTTCCATTTTGCTTTTACTACCCGATAGCCATAATTAGCCATTAACTGTGCTGCATTTGGACAATTGGTACGGTGTATTTTAATACCTTCGTTAACTGTTACGAAACCAAAAACATCATCACCCGGAATTGGATTACAGCAGGCGGCAAGGGTATAGTCGATTTTTTGAAGATCTTCGCCAATAAGCAAAATATCCGATTCTGGACCTTTTACCTTTTTCAATAAAGCATCTATGCGTTCATTGTCGCTAACCTTTTCGGTACCTCGGTTCTCTATTTCTTTTTCGCTGGCTACATATTCCCTTAAATCTTTAAGTTCAATTTTGCCTTGTGCTACAGCAATAAACAAATCTTGAGTAGACTGTAGCTTAAAGAAATAGCTGATTTTATTAAGGTTGTCGGTGTTGTAAGTGATTTTAAGTGATTTTAGCTTACGCTCCAACAATTCTTTTCCTTCCTCGGCAATTTTACGTTTTTCTTCTTTTAACGAAGATTTGATTTTCGACTTTGCTTTTGCAGTAACTACAATGCTCAGCCAATCTTCCTTAGGTGTTTGTTTGCTCGAAGTAATGATTTCAACTTGGTCGCCGTTTTGCAGCTTGTACGATAAAGGAACCAGTTTATGGTTCACTTTAGCACCGATACATTTAGCGCCAATATCCGTATGGATTTCGAAAGCAAAATCTAAAGCGGTAGCGCCCAATGGAAGCTGAAGCAAGGCACCTTTTGGTGTAAAAATGAAAATCTCATCAGAGAAAAGGTTCATTTTAAAATCGTCCAAGAAATCCAATGCATTCGATTCGGGATTGCTTAGCATTTCCCTTACCTTTTGGATCCATTGGTCAAGGCCGTTATCATTGGTGCTTTCTTTGTATTTCCAGTGTGCCGCAAAACCTTTCTCAGCAATTTCATTCATCCTTTGCGTACGTATTTGTACTTCAACCCATTGTCCTTTAGGTCCCATAACTGTAGTATGTAGGGATTCGTATCCATTACCTTTTGGAGAGGAAACCCAGTCGCGTAAACGGTCGGGGTTAGGACGATATAAATCGGTTACAATCGAATAAGCTTTCCAACAATCAGCTTTTTCACTTTCTGGTGGACTATCCAAAATAATTCTGATGGCGAAAAGGTCATAAACTTCCTCAAAAGGAATGTTCTTTTTCTTCATCTTATTCCATATAGAATGGATGGACTTAGGACGGCCATAGACGTTTGCTGTAAGCCCTTGTTCTGCTAAAATATCATTAATCGGTTCTACAAATGACTTGATAAAAGCATTTCTTTCTGCCTTTTTCTCATTCAGTTGGGTGGCAATGTATTTGTAAGTGTCAGGCTCCAAGTACTTCATGGATAGGTCTTCGAGCTCAGATTTGATGGCATAAAGACCCAAACGATGCGCTAATGGTGCATATAGGTAAATGGTTTCAGAAGCGATTTTCAACTGTTTGTGACGAGGCATAAAATCCATCGTACGCATATTGTGCAATCTGTCTGCTAATTTGATCAAAATCACCCTTACATCGTCTGCAAGAGTGAGCAACATTTTTCTGAAGTTTTCTGCTTGCAGAGAACTATTGGTATCAAAAACACCAGATATCTTGGTTAGTCCGTCGATAATTTTGGCTGTTTTTTTGCCAAACTCACGTTCAATGTCTTCTAGGGTAATGTCTGTATCTTCCACAACATCGTGCAAAAGTGCACAAACAATAGAAGTGGTTCCTAGTCCAATTTCTTCTGCAGCAATTTGCGCCACCGCAATTGGGTGGTATATGTAAGGCTCACCAGATTTACGACGCATGTCCTTATGGCTCTCCAAAGCCATGTCAAATGCCTTGCGTATCTCCTTTTTATCACCTCTTTGAAGGGTTGATTTACAGGCACGTAGCAGTGCTCTATACCTTTTTAGTATTTCTTTTTTCTCGGCTTCTAGATCTATCACTAATGCGTTCTTCATTTGTATTTTCTAGGTAAAATTATAATGGATTTAAACTATAAAATGCTATATTGGGTTGTAGTTAAAGCGAATAAGCAAAAATAGCTTTAACTTTGAACAGGCATAAATTTATGAAATTTTATCGTTTTTTTGCTCTTTCAATTGTCATCATTGCTGGTTTTAGCGCAAAGGCTCAAGACAGCACGGCAAAAGCTATTTGGCCAAAGTTGGGCAAAAATGATACCATTCGAGTAGCGGCTACCAATGATGGGGGATACATGATTCCATGGATTGGTTTAAATGAAGTGGTCATTATAGGCCAGCGTATTTGGAAGTCGCCGCAAGAGCAGATCGCTTACAATCGATTGAGATATAACGTACTAAAAGTAATGCCTTACGCCTTATTTGCCAAACGTAGATATGAAAAATTAGAGCGGGATTTAGCGGTGGTTGGCGACACAAAGGAGCAAAAACGTTTGATCAAAGAATGTGATAACGAAATAAAAAAAATGTTTAATACCGAAATCAAGGAATTAACCATTACACAGGGACAAATATTAACTAAATTAATTGATAGAGAGGTAGGGAGAACCACTTACGATATTGTGAAACAGACAAAGGGGAAATTTGCGGCTTTTTCATATCAACTGGTTGCAAGAGTAGTAGGTCATAATTTAAAGAATACCTACAGCGTTGAAGAAGATAGAGATATCGAATCCATTATTAGAGGCTCCGGCTACTATCAGTAAGTTTCAGCAAATGAATTTAAAACCAACAGTGTATCCGTTTAAGGCTCGCCTGATCAACGGAACAGAAAAAAACTTGGCCGATTATAGCGGTAAAGTATTGTTGATAGTGAACACTGCTTCAGGCTGTGGTTTCACGCCCCAATTGAAAGATCTACAGCAAATCAGAGATGAATTTTCCGATCAAGGTTTTGAAATATTAGGTTTTCCTTCCAATGATTTTGGAAAGCAGGAGCCTTTGGATGGAAAAGCAATCAATGAGTTTTGTGAAGTGAACTACGGTGTACAGTTCCCGATTTTTGATAAAATCATGGTAAGAGGTAAGGAAGCCCATCCTTTATTTAAGTTTTTGGCAGATAAAAAGTTGAACGGAAACGTTACTTCTACGCCACGGTGGAATTTCCATAAATACCTTATCAACAAAAAAGGCGAAGTCGTAGAATATTTCTTTCCTTTCACTAAGCCTACTTCTTCTAAAGTGAAGAAAAAAATTCAACGTCTTTTAAACGAAAGTATTTAAAATAGAAAGCACGAAGGCTCAAAGAATGTCAAGTTTTCTAGCAATGATACTTGGTGTTATTTGTGTACCTGTGACTAAAAATAAAATTAGATGAAATTAGATTTATTGGTTTTGGCCGTACACCCCGACGATGCAGAGTTGGGATGTTCTGGGACCATTATTAAACATATTGCACAAGGAAAAAAGGTAGGGATTATTGATTTTACGCAAGGTGAATTAGGGACAAGAGGGACGATTGAAACTCGTGCTGCCGAAGCGGATGCTTCTTCTAAAATCATGGGTTTACATGCTAGAGAGAACATTAAAATTAGAGATGGTTTCTTTAAAAATGATGAGCAGCATCAATTAGAGGTGGTAAAGATGGTGCGTAAATACCAGCCTGAAATTATATTGACCAACGCCTTATACGACCGTCATCCTGATCACGGAAGAGCGTCTGAACTGGCAAATGATGCCATTTTTCTTTCGGGTTTAAGAAAAGTTGAAACTGACTTGGAAGGTATTAATCAACAACCTTGGAGACCACGATTGGTTTTGCAATATATTCAAGATACTTACATTAAGCCCGATATCATTGTAGACATTTCTGAGCAAATGGAACAGAAGATTGAGACCATTAGGGCTTTCAAAACGCAGTTTGATAGCCCGAGCGAAGATGAACCGCAAACCTATATTTCTACTCCTGCATTTTTACAATCGGTGATCGCACGGGCAAGAGAAATGGGTAAAAATATCGGTGCAGAGTATGGTGAAGGTTTTACTTCTAGAAAACTTTTAGGGGTAGATAATCTTTTCGATTTAAGATAGAAATGCCACGATAGCCAACAATTTTGGCCATTTATTGTTGTTTAAAGTATAGAAAAAAGCCATATAATGGTTTTTGATTTTTAACTTTCTACTTTAAATTTTAAAAAATGGCCAATCTATTTTCCTCTTTAAAAAACGCTTATCAACTCTTTAAAAGCGTAGATTTCCAAAAACTGGATGCTCTTTCTAAAAAAGTAGACCTGCCCAAAATGGTGGAGACAATTTCTCGTCTCGACGATAAACAATTGCAGGGGATGATGAAAATGATGGGCGGCAGTTCTCGTAAAAAGGAATTACCTCCAATTGAGGGAGATTTTTATCAGTTAGGCGAAGAAGCGCTTAATGAAGAAGACAGGGCGCTACAATTGAAAGTGCGTACTTTTTTAGAAAAAGAAGTAAAGCCTATTGTTAATCATTATTGGAACAGGGCAGAGTTTCCTTTCGAAATCATTCCTAAACTTGCGGAACTTAATATTTGTGGTTTAACCTACAAAGGCTATGGCTGTCCAGGAAAATCTAATTTAATGGAAGGCATTTTAGCCATGGAAATGGCTCGTATCGATACCTCACTGTCTACCTTTTTTGGGGTTCAAAGTGGCTTGGCCATGGGCTCAATCTATATTTGTGGTTCGGAAGAGCAAAAGCAGCAATGGTTGCCTTTGATGCAGAAATTTGAAGTGATTGGTGCCTTTGGTTTAACAGAGCCGGAAGTAGGGTCTGCAGCAGCTGGAGGATTGACCACTACCTGTAAAAAAGTTGGTGAAGAATGGGTGTTAAATGGTCAGAAAAAATGGATAGGGAATGCGACATTTGCCGACATTTTGATCATATGGGCTCGTGATGAAGATAGTGGTGAAGTAAAAGGATTTATTGTTAAAAAAGATAATCCAGGGTTTGCCGTAGAAAAAATGGAAAATAAAATGGCCCTGCGTATTGTTCAAAATGGTTTAATCACCTTAACCAACTGTAAAATTGCCGAGAGCAATCGTTTACAAAATGCAAATTCATTTAAAGATACGGCAAAGGTATTGCAAATGACCAGGGCAGGTGTAGCATGGCAGGCGGTAGGTTGTGCTCGTGGGGCTTATGAAAACGCCCTTGATTATACTCGTACGCGTAAGCAATTTGGAAAACCTATTGCATCTTTCCAATTGATACAAAATCATTTGGTAGAAATGCTGTCGAACTTAACGGCGATGCAAACGCTTTGTTTCCGTTTATCTCAGCTACAAGATCAAGGTTTGCTGAAGGACGAACATGCTTCATTGGCGAAGGTTTTCTGTTCGCTTCGTACCAGAGATGTAGTGAGTAAAGCAAGGGAAGTAATGGGAGGTAACGGAATTTTGTTGGAATATAATGTGGCTCGTTTTGTGGCAGATGCCGAAGCGATTTATTCCTACGAAGGTACCAAAGAAATTAACACGCTGATTGTGGGCAGGGCTATTACTGGTTTTTCTGCTTTTGTTTAGGTTTATTTAGACTTACGAAGTTTCTAAAACTTCGTAAGTCTTGTTACATCACAATGGTTATTTTTAACGGTGAAGTTGAGAGCTTCGCCATTCTAAAACTTCTTAAGTCTGGGCTTCCTATTTAAAAGGCCATTTTATTAATCCAACGTTTCCCATGGCACTTTTTTCGTACAGTGCAAAGCAATTTTGATTGAATGTTGCGTCAAAATTAACATCACCAGGAGAGAGATTGGTAGGGGCTCCTTTGCCTTCTAAAAAATAATAAACTTTGGTGTTGCCGTATTTAGTATGTGGCATCAAATCTCCATATTCCTGTAATTGGGCTGCTGTGGTATCTTTTACCGTAACTGCATAAATACGTTGAACAGGGCCGGTGTTATTTTCATTTCGGTAACTCGCTATTTCTTTAAACCCACCTTTCAGGTCTTTAATTCCCGATTGTGTGAAAGTATCTTTAAGCATCCAGCCGATAAGGAAAAGAACCAATACTGCAATAAAAAACTTAGTGCCAATTTTTTTCATGCTCCGAAATTAGCTCAAATAAGCACTTGTTTTGTTGTTGGTAAGTCAGGAAATACAAAAGGCTATTTAAGAGATTAAATAGCCTTTTGTATTTTTATGGTTAAAGCGTTGGCAGTATTTTACGCATCACTTCAATTCCTTCGTCAATATGTTGTTTTTCGATGCATAAAGCTGGTCTGAAACGAATAGTTTGGTTGCCACAGCCTAAAAACATGACATTGTTGGCCATTCCTTTTTCAATGAATTTGTCGCGCATTTCCTTTTCAGGGAAATCGAAAGAGCACAATAAGCCACGACCACGTACATTGCTCATTTTTTCGTGCTCATTGGCAAGCACTTGAAGCTGGCTTTTTAAGTATTCGCCTAAAGTAGCGGCATTATCACATAAGTTGTCTTCTTCAACAATATTTAAAATTTGTGTAGAACGTACCATGTCTACCAAATTTCCGCCCCAAGTGGAGTTAATTCTCGAAGGTACATTGAAAACATTCCCTTCCACTTCGTCAACTTTGTTGCCTACTAAAATACCACAGATTTGCATCTTCTTTCCAAAGGCCACAATATCTGGTCTAGCTTTTTCACTAAAATGTTGGTGGCACCAGAATTTTCCAGTTAAACCTACACCTGTTTGTACTTCGTCGAAAATTAAGAAAGCCTCATTTTCATCAGCCAATTGGCGAAGTTGTATTAAAAATTCTTCTCTGATATGGTTATCGCCGCCTTCAGACTGAATTGGTTCAATAATGATGGCGCAAATGTCATCCTTATTTTCAGCGAAAGCTTGTTTGATTTGAGCAATAGAAGCGGCTTCGGTTTCTTCGGCTACCTTTAAATTGTCGCCACTTAGTGGAAATTTAACTTGCGGCGTGCTTACTCTTGGCCAATCAAATTTGGCAAACCATTTGGTTTTATCAGGTAGTGTATTGGTTAAGCTTAAGGTGTAGCCGCTACGACCGTGAAACGCTTTTTCAAAGTGAATCACTTTAAAGCCTTTTTCTTCTTTATACCCTTTTTTGAAGTTTTTCTGCACTTTCCAGTCCATGGCCACTTTTAGCGCATTCTCTATAGCTAATGCTCCACCTGCAATAAAAAAAGCATGCGGTAGGTAATCAGGGATGCCTATTCGGGAGAAAGTGTTTACAAATTCAGCATATTGTTGGGTATAAACATCTGAATTGGACGGGTTAGCCAAGGCAGCTAATAATAGGTGATGTTTAAAGGCTTCATCGTTCACCATTTTGGGGTGGTTGTAACCCAAAGGAACGGAAGCAAAACAAGTAAAGAAATCTAGTAATTTACGGTCGTATTTTGAATCGTAAATGTAAGCTCCGTTACTTTTTTCCATGTCATAGGTAAGGTCATAACCATCGGCAAGAATATGTTTTTTAAGAGCTTGTTTAACCTCGCCAGGAGGAACGCTTAGGTGATACATAAATTTAAGTTTTGGTATATCTCAAATTTAGATAAATAGGCCAAATTATCAAATTTAGGCGGTTTTTGAACTCTGAGTTCAAAAACTAGGTTTAAACAGTTTAAAGTTGGTTTTTGACTAAAACTTTAACAATGATTAAAAAATGTGGAAAAAATATTTTGAAAAAACTTAGCTGAATTGGTCAATTTTTCCCAAAATTCCGAAGATGCCGCCGGTATGGAGCATTAAAATTTTGGCATCTTTCTCAATTATTCCTTTTTCTATTAAATCAAAGGTGGCGTAACACATTTTTGATGTATAAATAGGGTCTAATAAAATGCCTGTGCTACTGGTAAAGTCTTTGATGAAAGTAATGAGTTCTGGAGTAGTTTTAGCGTAACCCCCAAAGTGATAATCGGTATGTAATTGTAATTTGGTGAGGTCACTTTCATACATCGCTATTTCATCTTGAATAAAGTCGCCTCCCTTTAAAACGGGAATAACATGCAGGGTGGTTTGTAGCTGGTGCTTATTGATCCCTCTTAGTAATCCAGCCGCAGTAGTTCCAGTTCCAGCTGCACAAAATATATGGTCAAAGTTTTCTTCCAGCTCCTCAATAATTTCGGCACAACCAATAACTGCTTCTTCACTTGCACCTCCTTCATTTACAAAATAAGCCTCGTTGTTATTGGAGTAATGTTTCTCAAACAGAACTTCTTTATGCTTATAACTTTCTCTATCAATAAAGTGAAGTTGCATGCCAAAAAGCTTACATAGGGTAAGCATTGGATTGTTCACTTCTTCACCGCGTACAAATGCAGTGGTTTTAAAATTGTTTTGGGCAGCTGCGGCTGCGGTAGCCAATAAGTGATTGGAATAAGCTCCTCCAAAAGTAATGAGGTGCTTTTTATTTTTTTCGGTAGCGTCTTGTAAAATATATTTCAGCTTACGCCATTTATTGCCAGAAACAAAAGGGTCAATCAAATCGTCTCGTTTAACGAAAAGAGATTGTCCTCGAAAAGAAACCTGATGTATGGGGCTGGGCAATAGCATAAAATAAAAAAGCTTCCCCAAAGAGAAGCTTTTTTATGCTTTTTTGAAAATTTTAATTACCTATTCCAAAGCCAATACCTGCATTTGCATAACCGTACTTAGCTTGAGTATACGAACCGTATAACCTAAAGAAGGCTAAGTGTAGTTGAAAACCTAAAGAGGCTTTCATGCCACTAACATCCGTTCTTTTGATCTCAAATGGATTGGTAAAAGTTTGGCTAGGGTCAGTATCGTCAAAACTATAAGTTCCAAGAGCCCTGATATGAGTATTAGATTTGTTGTAACCAACGCTAAAAAATGGGGTGAATGCCGCTATTTTTTTAGAGATGATTGCGTCTACATTCACTCCTTTCAATTTAACGTCAATATTTTGGTTAGGGTTAGGGTTTTGTCCTACTTCCAAAGGAATGTTCCATTTTAATTGGGTATAACCAAAAGCTACTGCTAAATCAAAAGGAAGTATTTTTCCTGTTTTACCTAAAACCAAAGGCAATACTTCTACTTTAGCACCTACACCAAAAAGATCAACTTTGCCAAAATCGCTTAAATCAATGGTTGGGCTATAACGTACAGATACATCTATATTTTTAGGAAGCCCTACCGTTAATTGAACTTGAGGGGCAGGTACTACACCAACGCCAATACCTTTAGGTAAGTTGAATTGTTTAGAAGGGTCATTGCCTACTTGCATTCTAGTGCCTTCTTGTTTTGGTCCAGAAAGACTTGGTGTGTTCACGTTGGAACCTGCTACTGGTGCCATACTGGTAAGACCCAGTTTAGTTACGTTAAATGTTTTGTCGCTTGAAGGTACAAAAGCACCAGAAGCGCTAATTCTTAAATCAAAGCGTAAAAAGTTTTTTGCTTTTGCAGAAGTGTACCACATTGAGTTTAATCCTAAACCAAATCCAGTAGTTGCAGGTAGGAGGTAAGCGCCGGCTAATTTTCCAGCATCCGCTGGAGTTCCTTTAAAAACGCCACCAACTTCATCTTGTGCCATTAAATTAAAAGGCAATAAAAAAGCGCTAAGAATAATTGTATTTCTTAGCGCTCTAGATTTTTTTTCCATGTTTATTTGTTTGATATTCAGACACGAAAATATATTTTTCTAATTAAATAAGGAAAAAAATTCATTACAATCTTAAGGTTTTGAGTAAAGCTTTTCATACGCACTACATAATTTCTACTCCTACTCTACAATAAATAAGCCAATTTGTTTTTAAATAATGTCGTTTTGATAATTTATTTTTGCAGCATGGAAAATTTCGCAATAGGGCAAGAGGAAGAAGAACAGGATTTATTTGAGCATTTTAATATTGTCGTTGATAAAGGACAGTCGCTATTGCGGATTGACAAGTTTTTGATGCACCGCATAGAAAATGCTTCTAGGAATAGGATACAGAATGCCATTGATGCAGGTAATGTATTGGTGAATAAGCAAACGATCAAGGCTAGCTATAAAGTGAAGCCTTTTGACGAGATTTCTATTGTTTATGCTCAACCACCTCGTGATACAGAGGTTTACCCTGAGGATATTCCTTTGGACATTGTGTATGAAGATGATGATTTACTTGTGGTGAACAAGCCGGCAGGAATGGTGGTGCATCCTGGGTATAATAATTATACAGGAACTTTAGTAAACGCATTGGCATTCCATTTTGATCAGTTGCCTACTTTACCAGGTAATGATGGTCGACCTGGTTTGGTACATCGTATAGATAAAGACACTTCGGGATTATTGCTCATTAGCAAAAACGAAATCACCATGACTAAGTTGGCGAAACAGTTTTTTGATCATAGTATTACGCGTAAATACATTGCTTTGGCTTGGGGCGATATTGAAAATGACGGTAGGATAGAAGGATATATTGGTCGTAGCCTTAAAAATCGAATCATCCAAGATGTATATGATGATGAGGAGAAAGGCAAGTGGTCGGTAACCAATTATCAGGTATTGGAACGTTTGAACTACGTTACCTTGGTGAGCTGCCAATTGGAAACAGGACGTACCCATCAAATTAGGACGCATATGAAGCACATCGGGCATCCACTTTTTAATGATGCTAACTACGGTGGAGATAAGATTTTAAAAGGCACTACGTTTTCTAAATACAAGCAATTTGTGACCAACTGTTTCGATTTGATGCCGCGACAAGCTTTACATGCAAAAACTTTGGGTTTTATACATCCAACCACAAAAGAATATATGGAATTTGAGGCGCCTTTGCCAGCAGATTTTGATGCGGTTTTAACCAAATGGCGTAATTATTTAGTACAACCTGAGTCGTAGATGCCGCAATATATTTTATTTAACGACCAGTTTTATGAGAGCGACGCTCCGCTTTTGCATGCCCAAAATAGGGGTTTCAAATTTGGAGATGGTTTGTTTGAGTCGATGCGAATGTGCAATGGAAAGTTGAAGTTTCCAGAACTTCATGCCGATAGGTTGCACGCTGGAATGAAGGCGCTCAAGATGGACGGTTATACTTTATTGGATGACTACTTTTTAAAACAAAAAGCAGCAGAATTAGCCAAAAAGAATAAGATTAATGGCAATGCTCGTCTACGTTTAACCATATATCGTAACGGAGAAGGACTTTACACGCCGCAAAGTAATAAAGTGGGATATCTTTTGGAAGCCTCTGCTTTGTCCAGTGCAGAGTATGAGCTCAATACCAAAGGATTGATTGTAGACGTGTATGATGAAATACCTAAGCCGATCAATAAACTTTCGAATTATAAAACTACCAACGCTTTATTGTATGTAATGGCTGGGTTGTATCAAAAGCAGCACCGTTTAGATGAGGCACTTTTGCTTAATCAAAATGGTTTTTTGTGTGAAAGTACCAGCTCAAATGTTTTTGTGGTATATCAGGGACAAATTTATACGCCTGCGCTTTCTGAAGGGTGCGTGGCCGGTGTAATGAGGAATGTGGTGATGCAATTGGCTAAGCAAAACCAATTGCCATTAATTGAAGCGCAAATTAACCCCCAGATATTAAATGAAGCTGAAGAGGTTTTTGTAACTAACGCGGTGAGTGGAATCAGGTGGGTAATGGGCTACGGAAGAAAACGTTATTTTAATGAAGTAGCCAAAGCCTTGAGCACAAAGCTAAACTCACTTTAAATTTCTTGGAGCATTTACTTGTATCGCTAATAAATTACATTGTCGTTTATTTTTTTATAGATTTTTCAGGATAAAATTTTTGTATCTTGTTTTACACACACACACAAATGTAAATCGATATGAAAAAACTACTCATGATCGTCATGGCATGCTATGCCCTGAACGCTCGTTCGCAAACGGACGAATCCAGAAATTTTATTTACCTCAATTCCGATTCTGTCATTCATGCAGATCGAATCAGGTTACGATCTGATTTTGCTGGTTCGTGGGTATTGCGGGCCGACTCTAGAAGAGTTCCCTTGGAACAGGTAAAGTTTTTTAACAATGAAGATGGTTTCTTTGCCAATACCCGAAAGACCAATCTTTTCGCTGGCAATGCTTTTTCGGAAAGAATTGTGAAAGGTAAAATCAATCTTTACCAAGAGGTTGCTTATGATCCTGTGCCCTATGAATTTGACCATTACCGATTTAGAGACAGGGGACCACGAGCTATTTCTACCAGGTTGTTTTATAACAAAGGCTATTCAGATGTGAAAAAAGTAAGCTATGCTAGCTTGAAAATGGATTTGGCAGACAATCCTAAAAGTCTTGATTTTTTGGAGAGTTACAGGAAACATAAACAGGGTGGCACCGTGGTATATGTAGCTGCGGGAGTCGCTGTTTTAGCAGGACTGATCAACTTTGTAAGCACTGGTAACAAAGAAATGAATAGGGCTTCTTTTGAAAGGACGAGTACTAACGGTTATGTAGGGAGTGTTGTATTGTTGGGAGTAGGTGGAGGTTTGGCTTTAGGAGGCTATCTGATGCAAGCATCAGGTAACAGGGACATCGAAAGGGCAATAGATGCTTATAACCTTAAATAAATGAGAGTTAAACAAGTTTCCCAATTACTTTTGGGAAACTTGTTAGCGGTTTATAATCTAACGCCTCTTAAAAATTCGTCAACCAACATTCTTTTTTTGCCTTCAAGCTGTAGTTCCAACAATTTGATATAGCCATCATTGCTGGCAAACTTCAAGAAAGTTTTTCCGTCTGTTTCAAAAGTTCCTGGATTTACTTTAGGAGAAACATTTTCTTTCTCTACCTTGAAAATCTTCAACGTTTTATCATTTAAAAAAGTAAATGCAGTAGGGTATGGGCTTAGGCCTCTAATATGGTTAAATACTGTTTGGTTGTCCTGGTGCCAGTTCACTTCACAAAAATCCTTGAAAATTTTTGGCGCCATTTTCAGCTCCGTATCCATTGGCTGCGGTACCTCTTTATAGTCGCCACTCTCAATAGCCTTAACCGTTTTCACAATTAATCCTGCGCCAATATTCATCAGCTTGTCGTGTAGCGTGCCAGCGGTATCATCTTCGGTAATTGGGGTGCTTTCAGAAAAAATTACATCACCCGTATCAATTTCCTGTTTTAGGAAAAATGTAGTGACACCGCTTTCTTTCTCACCATTAATAATTGCATGGTTAATTGGTGCAGCACCTCTATATTGAGGCAACAAAGAACCATGTAAGTTGATGGTTCCTTTTTTAGGCATGTTCCAAACAATTTCCGGCAGCATTCTAAACGCCACTACCACCTGAAGGCCTGCATTTAAGGCTTGTAGTTCTGCAATAAAAGCTGGGTCCTTAAGCTTTAAGGGTTGAAGAACTTTTAATCCGTGTTCAACGGCATATTTTTTAACGGCACTTTCACTTAATTTTTGACCACGTCCAGCTGGCTTATCTGCGGCTGTTACTACACCTACAATATCGAATCCCGCATTTTTGAGTGCATCTAAAGACGCTACCGCAAAATCGGGTGTACCCATAAAAACTATTTTCATGCTTGTATTAATTATTGGATGATGGAATTTTGAATGATTGAATAAGAGAATGGTCAAATCATCGCATGCTCCAATTAGCTCATTATCAAATTAAAATTTCATCGCTCGGTCTAACTCCCGTTTGCTTTCTCTTTCCTTAATGGTATCGCGTTTGTCGAATTCCTTTTTACCTTGGGCTAAAGCTATTTCTATCTTGGCAAAACCACGTTCGTTAATAAAAATACGTAGGGGAACAATGGTAAAACCTTTCTCTTCTCCTTTTAACCTCAATTTTCTTAATTCCTTTTTCTGTAATAATAGTACTCGGTCACGCTTAATATCATGATGATAAAAAGAACTGTGGCTATATTCAGAAATATGAAGGTTGCGAATGTAAAGGCTACTGTTAATGAACATGCAAAAGGCGTCGGTAAGGTTGGCCTTTCCCTGTCTTATTGATTTTATTTCGGTGCCAAGCAGAGCAATGCCGGCCACATACTTGTCTAAAATGTGGTAATCAAAAAATGCTCGCTTATTCTTTATCTGTATATCGTTAGGCATAATTGCAAATATCAACAATTGTAGGCTAAGTAACAGCATCTTTTAATATTTGTTTTAATGCAACTGTGTTTCATTTAATAAAATCCGTCTTATATTTGCAATATTGTTGCATTAATATTTTTTTGAATTTTTTAAATTTTTTTGTAATATATTTCTAAACTAATTTTTAGATTTGTCTAAAATTATATTTTTGTATTGCTAATTTGTTTTCATGATGAAGAATATTTTACTTTTTCTTACTTTTTTATTTTTGTTTTTAAATGCTGATGCGCAGGATATTGTGTTGAAAGGAAAAGTGGAAAGCAATGGTTTGCCTGTGGTAAAGGCCAGTTTACGCATTTTAGAATTACAACGCTCTTCACAAACAGATGCCGAAGGAAATTTCGGCTTTGTGGCTCTTCACACTGGTAAATATCAAATCAGAATCTCTGCTTTAGGTTATCAAACACAGGTAAGCACAATTCAGGTGCTGTCGGACACTGTTTTGACTTTCGATTTAATTGAACAAAAGGAAAACTTGCGGGAAGTAGTGGTTACGGGAACACAAAAAGAGGTCAATCGTTTAGAAAGTCCGGTACCGGTAGAAATTTATACCGCCAAGTTTTTTCAGAAAAATCCTACCCCAAGCATTTTTGATGCTTTGCAGAATATCAATGGGGTGCGTCCACAGCTTAACTGTAATATCTGCAATACCGGAGATATCCATATCAATGGTTTAGAGGGGCCATATACCATGGTTTTGATTGATGGTATGCCCATTGTGAGCAGTTTATCTACGGTGTATGGTTTGTCGGGTATTCCCAATTCCTTGGTAGATCGCATTGAGGTGGTAAAGGGACCAGCATCATCCCTGTATGGTAGTGAAGCTGTAGGAGGCTTGATCAATATCATTACGAAAGATGTGGGTAAGGCCGCAAAGTTTACCGCCGATTTAATGACCACCAGCTATCTGGAGCATAATATTGATTTAGGTTTTAAGGCCCGTTTATCCCCCAAGGTAAGTTTTTTAACTGGCGTGAATTATTTTAAATACGGAAATAAGGTAGATGATAACCATGATGGTTTTACCGATGTGACCCTGCAAGATAGGATTTCAGTTTTTCAGAAATGGAATTTCAATAGGCGTGAAAATAGGCTATTCTCTTTAGCGGGAAGGTATTTGTATGAAGACAGGTGGGGCGGTGAGATGAACTGGGCTAGGCAGTACAGGGGTGGCAACGAAGTATATGGCGAAAGTATATATACCAAGCGTTTTGAGTTGCTTGGAAACTACCAATTGCCTTTAATGGAAAAGATGTTTTTGGCCTTCTCATTAACAAGCCATAACCAAGATAGTAGGTACGGGGAGACTTCTTATATTGCTCAGCAGAATATCGCATTTTCGCAGCTGACTTGGGACAAAAAAATAGGTAGCCATGATCTGCTTTTTGGTACGGCTTTCCGTTATACTTATTATGACGATAATACGCCAGCTACTTTATTGGACCATAAGAACAATCCTGAAAAGGTGTATTTGCCGGGCGCCTTTGTACAGGATGAAATTAAGTTGAGCCAAAAACATTCGGTTTTATTGGGAATGCGTTATGATTATCATTCTAAACATGGAAATATATTTACTCCCCGCTTTGCCTACAAAATTAATTTTGATGAAAGCAGTATCCTGAGGTTAAATGCCGGAACGGGATTTAGGGTAGTGAACATCTTTACCGAGGATCATGCCGCTTTAACTGGGGCTAGGGAAGTAGTGATTGTGGATCATTTGAAGCCTGAGAAGAGTTATAACGTGAACCTTAATTATCTTAAAAAGATGTACGATTTAAGCGGAAACACCTTCACTTTTGATATTTCGGCATTTTACACTCATTTTAGTAATCGTATTGTGGCTGATTATGAAACCAATGTTAACCAGATCAGATATGATAATCTTAGCGGCTATGCGGTAAGCAAAGGTTTGACTGGAAATTTTGATGTCACCTTAAACTTTGGACTGAAGTTAAATGCGGGCATTACTTTGCAGGATGTGAGCTTGGTAGATGCCGGGAATAAAACACCGCAAATACTTACTGAAAAATGGATGGGAACTTGGTCGGTTTCGTATCTCATTAATTCATTGAATTTGGGAATTGATTATACTGGCAATATTTATGGTCCCATGCGCTTGCCTTTATTGGGGGATTTAGATCCTCGCCAACCTTATTCGCCGGTGTGGAGCTTACAGAATATTCAATTGGTATACCGCGGTTTTAAAAACTTAGAGGTTTATGGAGGGGTAAAGAACCTGCTCAATTTTAAGCCTACTAAAAATAACCCTTTCATTATTGCCCGTAGCAATGACCCTTTTGATAAGCAGGTACAGTTTGATGCAAATGGAAATGCTATGGCAACACCTAACAATCCGTATGGGTTAACTTTTGATCCGAGCTATGTGTATGCGCCTAATCAAGGGATTAGAGGGTTCTTTGGATTGAGGTATAGTTTGAGGTGATAGGGCATCTGTTGTTTTACTATTGCTATACTTTGTTGTTCATATGTTCGCTGTTTTTGTCATTCCGAGGTTCGAGGAATCTCATATCCTCTGTGCAACATCCTATGGCAGTTGGAACAAACCAGCATCAAATCACTTAATGAAGTTGTAGTCTCTAAAGTTAGTTCTGCTAAAGGTGTTTTATGATGGCATTCAATGAAACCTTTGCCTACTGTTCCATATGTCTTTTCGAAGTCGAAACCGCATTGCTCACAAGCAAGATTGCCATGTTTTTTGTAATGTTGTTGCTTTTTCTTTTTGATTAAAGTTTGATTTCTTTCTCGGTATTTATGGAGTTTGTATAAAACCTGTCCTTCTTTTGCGGTATGGTTTTCCTCACTAGGTTCATCGATTAGAAGATTCAGTTCAGAAGTAAGTTCTGTATTTTGTGCAATCTGCTTTATTTGTATTGAGAGTTTAGAGAGCAATTCCTTATTTTCTTTAAACTCATTGAAGATTTCTTCATCTAGTTTGCCCGACCTTTCCATTCCTTTGCCTGCATAACCAGGATCTATTGCTAAAAAGTTGCTTAATTTTAAACTTGCTCCATTAGCATTTCTAAATTTTTCAGCATCGGGTTTTATATAATGAATAGGTAGTTTATTTAAAAGTTCGGATAACGCGATAATCTCAGGATTTTTGGCATGTATTTGTCCAGGTTTTAACTTAAAGTATAAGTCCAAAGCTAAAATCAGTTCATCTCTATGCCAATTTGGGTTCTTCATCAAATGCTAATTAATCTATGATAGAAAAAAGATGGTTACTCCAAAAAGGAGTATTGTTTTACGAACTTATACTTTTTAAAATTTCCCAATTAAAAAACTTACTTCGTATTATTTAATAATTCCCTGATGTTTACGTCCAAGAAAACGGAAATATTATAAAGTTCTTCAATAGAAGGTTGCTGTTTGTTGTTGCACCATCTAGATACCGTTTCTACTCTTTTTTGAAGCTTTTCGGCAAGTACCTTGTTAGGTATTTTCTTTTCGGCAAGTACAACTTTGATTCTATTGAGGGTTTTCATGTTGATTTTTTACGTCAATATTTTGATTTTTAAAATCAATTAATTATGTTTGTTATCAGTTATTTATAGCGACAAATAGAGCGGGGTTAAGACTTGCTTTTAACGATGTCACTCATGAACGAAACCGTCAATTTCCCCATGAGCAGATCGTGGTTCGCTTTCTATTGGATATTTGTATGTTTGTATACTTGTTCAATAGGGCGAATTTCACGTTAGTCTTTTGGGGGCTCAAACTTTGGTTTGAGTGGTTCTTGACGGTACCAGTTCAAAAGCAGTGGAGTTCGCCTTATTGGTTTCTCACCAAATAGGTTTCGTCATTGCTTTTAAGGGTGTACATCTTTTGATATAACCAAATTAACTGCGTATGAAAACGAAAAAATTAAGGCTCGCCAATTCCAGTTACTTTAAGGAGATGGTTTACAGCTATTCCCTGTTACTCTTGTTAAAGAACGTGATCCGTTCCCCTTCGTAGTTTAGGCCAGAAAATCCCAAGTGTAAATAAAAAAGCCAACAAAAAAGTCTGTTGTGAATGAGAACGCACATCAGTTTTAATGAGGTTTATATTTAGCTTGGTGCCAGCCCCTTTAGCTTACAGGCTAAAAAGTATCGCTACTATAGGTATATCGCAATTCCAAGGTAGGTAACTTTTTTCTAATAAGCAATACGTTTTTCCGTAAGGGTATTTAAAAATATGCCCTAAGGGCTGCTTTTTGCCCAGTTTATTTTTAAACGGCATTAAAATCAATGAAGTTTTAAGCAAAACACCATCTACCTATGAAAAACCGTTTCACCCATCTTCATACCAAACTGTTCAGCTTGGTTAAACGTAACCCAGAATAATAGCGCTTGCTTGCGGCTATAATTTTAGGTTAACCATGCTATAGCTGCTTTTATCTTGATCAATCCATAACCATTTAACTACAATGATGATATTCAAAAAAATAACGCATTTAGGCGTAATGGCCATGCTATGTCTAAATTTGGGGGCCTTTGCTCAAGAGCCCTCTTCTGTAAAACCCCTAAAAGTGGGCGATAAATTGCCTGAAAGTTTTTGGCAACAGGAACATATGGTATACCTGAATGGTAAAACCAGCAAACAAGTTTTAGCAGGCTATAAGGGCAAGCTGCTCATTCTGGATTTTTGGGCCACTTGGTGCGGAAGCTGCATCAATAAGTTTAGAGCAATTGAAAGCCTGCAGGGCCAGTTTAGGAATGATATCCAATTTCTTTTGGTAAACACCAAGCGTACAAGAGATGATGAACAGAAAATAGATGAACTACTATCCGGTAGGAAATACGGTAGTGAACCTTATATGTTAACAAGCATCTTTAATGACACCTACATCCACCAATTATTTCCACATGGTTATATGCCATATTATGTATTGATCAGCCCAAGTGCCGAGGTAAGGGCAATTGTTCCCGCGGAACTGATTACGGCCGAAAACATTCGCCTCATGCTGGAGGCCTATGCAACGAGAACCGGGAAAGGAGGGCGGATATGATCAGGAAATACATTTACCTGAGCCTATTGGTACTCTGCAGTTTTGCTGGTGTAAAAGCACAACAATTGAGCGGCAAAGTGCTTACCGAAACAGGCGCTTTAAACAGAGCAAATATCAGTATAGGTGGTGTTTTTAAAACGCAAACTAACGAAGAAGGTTATTTTACCTTGACCCTACCTCAACTGCCCTTTAGGTTAAAAATTAGTAGCGTAGGCTATGAGTCGGTAGATACGCTCATTAGTACTGTGCCCAAAATGCCGCTGTTGTTTTTATTGAAATCACATGTGTCGCAATTAAATGAGGTGAAAGTGAGTACCGGCTATCAGCAAACTAGTGTCGAAAAACTGGCGGGCTCCTATGATCTGATAGGTAACCAGCGATATCACGAGCAGGTGGGCACCAACGTTCTGGAACGCTTGGAAGGGGTGGCTAGTAGTCTTTCTATAGATCGAAAGACGAACCGTCCAAGTATCAATGTTAGGGGGCTTAGCACCTTGAATGGTGTGCGTGGCGCATTGGTTATTTTGGACAATTTCCCCTATGAGGGCGATGTGAACAATATCAACCCTAATGATGTAGAGCAGATCACCATTTTGAAGGATGCTGCGGCGAGTTCTATTTGGGGTGCCAAGGCAGCTAACGGGGTTATTGTTATTACAACAAAGCGGGGACAATATGGACAGTCGCTAAAGCTTAACTACAATGCCAATGTATCAATATCGGCAAAGCCCAACCTCAATTACATTAGCCGTATGTCTACTTCTGATTTTATTGATATGGAAATGTTCCTTTTTGGGCAGGGGTTTTATACCAGTATGGAAAGACCTACTTCTTCGGCTCCACTTACGCCAGTAGTAGAATTACTGATTGCTAAAAGAGATGGTAAGATCCCCGCGGCAACGGTTGATGCACAGATCACCTCATTTAGGCAGCAAAATAATATTGACAATTATACGGCCCATTTTTACAGAGCTCAAGTAAACCGACAATATGCGCTTGGTTTAAGTGGTGGGGAGCAAAAGCAATGGTGGGCAGCGTCTGTTGGCTACGACCAAAATAGCTCTAATCTTAATGCCAACTATGAACGTTTAAACTTGAGCTTTAAGAATGGTTATCGGCCAATTAAAGATCTGGAGCTGGGCATAGCTGCTTATTATGCCCAAAGCATCAGCCAATCGGGACAAATGGAATATAGCAGTATTAGGGCTATCAATGGTGATTTACCACCTTACGTGAATTTTGTAGATGAGCAGGGTAATGCACTACCGGTAATGAACCAATATCGTAATGCCTACCTGAATACGTTTAGCGGAATTGACCAATTGTTAGATTGGAATTATTATCCCGCTAAGGAGGCGTTGTTAAGCCCCAGCAGTACAAAATTGCAAGATTTAATGTTAAACCTCAACGCTAAGTATCAATGGCAGGGTTTTAGTGCGCAAGTTCTTTATCAGTATGGAAAGCAAACCGCTGTAGGCGAACAGTTTTATGAGGGGAATAGCTACTATGCTCGTAACTTGATCAATACCCTTACACAGGTAGTAGGAGGAACAGTTAAGCGACCAATTCCATTGGGTACTATTTACGACTATGCCAACCAGCAATACACTAGGCACCATGTACGTGGGCAATTGGAATATAAAAATACCTTAGCCCAAAAACACGAACTTAATGTATTTGCAGGGGCAGAGATACGGGATGAATTTAGCCTTAATGATAAGTTTAGACGTTATGGTTTTGACAAAACATTTGGCAGTTCTGTCCCCGTAGATTTTGCCAACAACTATCCACGTTTTTTTGGAAATGGCCAAATTTCCATTGCCGATAATAGCGACCAATATTATGCTACTAATAGGTATGTGTCCTTGTACGCTAATGCCGGATATACTTACCTGAACAGGTACACATTAACCGCAAGTGCACGTAGGGATGCGTCCAATTTATTTGGTCTTAACGTTAATGATCAATGGAATCCTTTTTGGTCTGTAGGTGCTAGTTGGCAAATTAATAAAGAGAGATTTTTTAAATGGAAAGTAGACTATCTGAGGCTAAGGGCAAGTTATGGCGTGAGCGGCAATGTAAATCCCAATATGGCTGCAGTTACCACCATTACTAACGCCAGTATATCTACCTTTACACGATTGCCTACCGCCAATTTTAAGAATTTTCGTAATCCCGAACTTCGTTGGGAAAATACCTATATGCTTAATTTGGGTCTTGATTTTGCAATCCTTGATCATCGTTTAAAAGGCAGTTTGGAGTACTACCGTAAACGGGGGACCGACCTTTTTGGACTTGCCGAAATGGATCCAACAGCAGGCATCGGTAACGTCATGACCAAAAACGTTGCTACAATGAAAGGAAGTGGTTTAGATCTTAACTTGCAATGGCAGCATGTTAAAGGTATTTTCAATTGGCAGAGCGATCTTAATTTCAGTTGGAACCGTGACGAAATTACCAAATATTATTTGCCTACCAATCCGGGAAATATTTTAGTGTCTGGCACCAGTCGTATTACGAGGCAGGTAGGTAGGCCTGTTTATGCACTATATTCTTATCAATGGGGAGGTTTGGATGGGCAAAACGGCAGCCCAATTGGTTTTGTAAATGGCCAAGCAAGTACTGATTATGCTTATATTGTTGCTTCTGCCCGTACCCCTGATGAAATGGTTTATCATGGTAGGATAATGCCTGCTTATTTTGGAGCTTTGGGCAATACTTTTAACTATAAAGGTTTATCACTAAGTATACGCTTTAGCGCCAAGTTGGGTTATTTTTTTAGACGTAGCACCATCAGCTATGGAGATTTAATAAGTAACAGAAAAGGACATGGTGATTATGCCAAGCGTTGGCAAAAGCCAGGGGATGAACTACGTACCAATGTGCCTTCATTTATTTATCCAAATTCTTCTGCAAGAAATTTCTTTTATGAGTATTCGGAAGTAACGGCAGAAAAGGGAGACCATATTAGGTTACAGTATGTTAATTTAGGTTATGCTGCTTTTAAGCATAGCCGTTATAAGGCTTTAAGAAATCTACAACTTTTTGCTGCAGGCAACCAACTTGGAATAATATGGGCCGTAAACCGACAAGGTTTAGATCCCGACTACCCAAATTTACCACCAAGACCCATATGGAGTTTTGGAATCAAAGGGACACTTTAATCTAAAAATTTACGATGATGAAAAAGTTAAACTATATTATTTTAATCCTAGGCTTAGGTTTGATAGGCTGTAAGAAGTTTTTGGATGAAAGATCGCAAAGCAGCCTGCGCATCCCCGTAACCGCTGCTGATTTCCAGTCTCTATTGGATAACTTTAGCGTGATGAATTATAGGGATCTTTCCAGCGCCGAGTTGGTGGCTGGAGATTTTTACCTCACTGATGCTGATTGGGCATCGGTATCAGAGGAGGAACGAAGGTTATACCTTTGGGAAACCCGTAATGTAATGGGTTTAACCAGCAATGACTGGATCGATATGTATGATATGGTATATCGAGTAAACACGGTAATTGAAGGTGCCAAAGAGCTTCATGCTACGGTTAATAATGTTGATTGGAACAATGTGCTTGGGCAGGGTTATTATTACCGGGGTAAGTGTTTTCTGCAATTGTTGGGCTCTTATGCTTTAGCTTATGATGATAATGAAGAAAAACCAGGTATTCCGTTAAGATTGGATACTGATTTTGATAAAAAGTCAGTTCGTGCCTCTGTTAAAGAGGGGTATAAACAAGTGGTTAGTGATATTAAAAAGTCTATTGGCTTGTTGCCTATTAAGCCTTTGCACGTCATGCGACCCAGTAAACCTGCTGGCTATGCCTTATTGGCAAGAACATACTTGATGATGCGTAAATATGAAGAGGCGGGCCTTTATGCTGATAGTTGCTTACAACTAAAATCTGATTTGATCGATTATAATAGCTTGAATTTATCGCTTACCAATCCCTTTGTGATGTTTCACCCGGAAACCATTCATTACACGCGGTTTTTTAATCCGGCAAGCATAAGTAATATTAGAGCTAAAATTAACCCAACAATAATTAACAGTTATGCTGATGGCGATTTGCGTAAACAAGCATTTTATAGGGTAAGTGGTGGTGCTTATGCCCAAAGAGGAAGCTATTCGGGAGAAACCATCCCATTTGGAGGTTTGGCCACCGATGAAATATATTTGATCAGGGCAGAAAGTAATGCCAGAGCGGGTCGTTTGCAAAAGGCATTGGATGATTTGAATACCCTGCTAAAATCACGTTGGGATAAGAACAAGCCTTTTTTGCCATATGTAGCCAGCACCAAAGAGCAGTTGTTGGATATGGTGATTGCAGAGCGTAGAAAAGAATTAACCCTAAGAGGCTTGAGGTGGCTGGATATTAAACGGCTGAACAAAGAAGGACGCGGAATTTCCTTAACTAGGACCATAAATGGGGTCACTTATACGCTACCTGCCAATTCAGCTCGTTTTGCTAACCCTATTCCCGAAAGAATTATTGAAATTTCGGGAATGGAACAAAATAAATATTAATTAAAAAGGGTGTCTAATTTTTAGACACCCTAATGAAACTAGTTGATCGGCTCTTTGTACCTTGCCACGTAACGAGATTCATTAACCTCTGTAGCATCGGTGTGGTTATCCAAAAAGTCGGAAATATCGTTAAAATCAGTACCGTTGAATTGAACAACACAAACTAATCTCCCCTCTGCATCGCAGGTCGACGGATTTTCTTCGTACGGAATAGCTGTCCAGTTGCTAAGAATCATTACACCCTTATCATCCCCTCCGGTGTATTGATAAGCTAGCATGGTTGATTTTTGTGGAGTGAAGGCACTCATTCCGAGTATTAGGCCAAACGCGACTATCAGTGCAGCAAAGCCATACATTAGTTTATTTCTCATTGGATTTGGTTTTACGCCCATTTGGGCAATTGAGGTTGAGATTTTCTTGGGAACCCAAAATCTGAACGGTTCATTTTTTAGCTATTTAGGTTGGGTTTGAACCTAGGTATTTGAGCTGCTGTTTTGGGCATACCTCCTTTCAATTTGGTTACCCTAAATTAGCGGCTAGCTAAATGGCGGCAGTTTTGCTTTGCACTACAAAAAAGTTTGGTTTGCCAAACTTTTAGCGTTGGAGATTCCACATTTTAACCAAGTGGCTATAGTTCAAGTGGAGGTAGTTGGCAATATCTTTTTTCTTTAGATAGGGTAGGATGGGACGAAATTGCTCTCTGAATTTATGGATGCGCTCAGTAACCGGTAATTCTAGAAAACGCATTCTTAAAAACAAGCGTTGTTCATATGCTGCTGTTAATGCATCGTAGATTTGCTTAAGTTCATTAAACTGTTGATAAAGCTTTTTGAGCTCATCGTAACTCCAATAAAAAACCAAGGTGGTTGAACAAGTTTTTAAGTGGATGCCTTGACCGGATTGGCGGGTGATAAAGCTTTGTTGATGGCTGGTGAAATTGATAATGGCAGGGATGCTGCGACCTTCCATGTCGTATGTTGCTAGAATACCTTCTGCTACATATCCCAAGCAATTGTTTTTGTGAGGGAAATATTCATTAGGTTTTAGGGTGCAAATGGAAATGGCTGCCACAATAGCTTTCCAGGCTTCGGGCCTTAGTGCTCCAAAACGTTGTAATTTAGTTTTTAAGATATTCAGGCGGGTATCCATAGGATAACAAGGTTTTGTGCCAAGGGCTTTTAAGGCTTGGCAGAATAGCTAAATGCTATGGTGTACCGCTCAAGAAATTTGATGGAGTGGCGTACTATGGAAAGCCCGCTTGATCAGCAGATTAGATTTTTTCATATGCGAGATGGTTTAGGTTTTTGTTACCTAAAGTTAGCAAGATTTTTTTAATAGGTGAATACCTAGGGTTTGCAAGCCTATTGGTAGCAGCAAGGCTGAGTTCCGTAAACATTTCATTGGCCGCATAAACGAAACTTATCTCACAATCAGTACCGGAATATCCACTTTATGCCTTACAGAATCTACCGTGGTTCCAAAGATCAGGTCTTTAAGTCCTTTGTGTCCGTGGGCTCCCATCACCAAAAGTTCTAATTTATTGGTATTACTGATTTCGGCAATGGCTTTGGCTGTTCCTCCAAAACCTACGTGAGGCGTAGACTGATAACCCAATTCGGCCAAGTTTTCTTGATATTTTTTGAGGTTATCGATATCAGATTGTGTCTCATGGTCCATGGCTGTTTTTCCGTGATAGCGTGCTGCGGCAGTTTCTACCACGTGAATGAGATAATAATGAGCGTTTTTCCCACCTTGAATTAAGGCATGGCGAATGGTTTTGCGATCATTTTCGGAAAAATCTACCGTAATGCCAATCTTCTCATAGTTGATTTTTTCGATATGGCCTATAGAAAGCGCATCGCCATGGGGTACATTGCCAATACGCTGTTTTTTGCCTACAAATGGGTAAACGAAAATATAGAGTAGTAATAAAGCGATCAGTATTGCTACAGGTAGTACAATGACATAAATATACCATGCATTGTTTGATTCTTTGATCCAGCCTCCAATTTCTTCGATGACTAATTTGATGTTTAAGGCAACAATGACAGCAGCACTTAACCAAGCCAAAATTTTTACCCAAAGTTTGATGGCAAACTCCTTCATTTCCTTTTTGTCAGAGTTGAGGTGGATAAGGGGAATAATGGCAAAGCCCAATTGTAGACTTAACACTACTTGGCTTAAAATCAGCAGGCCTCCAAGGGCATCATCTCCGAAATATAGGATGGTGAAAAACGCAGGAACGATGGCTAAAAGACGAGTAATCAAACGGCGTAACCAAGGTTGTATTCTTAGGTTTAAGTGACCTTCCATTACAATTTGTCCAGCCAAGGTGCCAGTTACGGTAGAGCTTTGTCCGGCAGCAATTAAGGCGATGGCAAAGAGGGCAGGAGCTACATCGCCAAAGATATTGCTCAATAATTCATGGGCGTCTTGTATTTCGGCCACTTCGTGAAAGCCATTTTTGAAGAATGCAGCTGCGGCCAAAATTAAAATAGCTGCATTTACAAAGAAAGCCAAGTTGAGTGCAACAGCGGTATCTATAAAATTGAATTTAATGGCTTCTTTAATGCCCTTGCTGTCTCTTTCGAACTTGCGGGTTTGTACTAGCGACGAATGGAGGTATAGATTATGTGGCATTACCGTAGCACCAATGATACCAATAGCAATGTAAAGTGCTTCTCCACCAAGCATGGATGGTTCAAACCCTTTGACAATTTCGCCTATTGAAGGTTGTACGATAAACATTTCCGCTAGGAAAGAAACCCCGACAATGAAGACCATGGAAACGATAAAGGCTTCCATTTTTCGCATCCCCTTGTTCAGTAAAAATAGCAAAAGTACGGTGTCGAAGATAGTGATAGAGATACCCCAAATTAAGGGTAGTCCGAAAAGTAGGTTTAGGCCAATGGCCATTCCAATAATTTCGGCCAAATCGCAGGCAATGATGGCGGTTTGTGCCAAAACAAACAGCGGAAAGTTAACCCATTTGGGGTAGGTGTTTCGTGATGCCTGTGCTAAGTCCAATCCTCTTACAATTCCTAAACGAGCACTTAATGATTGAAGCAACAGTGCGATTAAATTGGACATTAAGAGTACCCAAATGAGCTGATAGCCAAATTTGCTGCCGCCTGCAATGTCTGTGGCCCAATTGCCCGGATCCATGTAGCCAACGCTTACCAGGTAGGCAGGACCTAAAAATGCCAGTATTCTTTTCCAACCTTTTTTTTGATGGGTGGCTACGCTTTGGTGTACTTCGCTTAGGGATTGTTTTTCGGCCATTAGTTCTTGGTAATTAGGATATGTTTGGCGACTTCTCTACTGATGTTTAGTTTTTCTTGTTCGAGTAAGAGTTCTACAGAGCCATCAAACTCTACTACATCAATAACTTCTATGCGTTTGCCAAGGGTAAGACCTAGTTTCTCTAAATGTTTTAAAAAAGGAGAGGAGTGTTCACTTACTCCTGTGATGGTACCTTTATCGCCATTTTTAAGCTTACTTAGCTTTACGAAAGTCATTTCAGCGAAGTTGCCGTGCTTGTCGGGAATGGGGTCGCCATGGGGATCAACTTTGGGGAAATCCAAGAATTCGTCTAGGCGTTCGATGAGCAGGTTTGATTGAATGTGTTCCAATTCTTCGGCTACTTCATGCACTTCATCCCATTTGAAATTTAATTTGTCTACCAAAAATACTTCCCAGAGCCTGTGTTTCCTCACAATGTTGATGGCAGTTAGCTTTCCTTTTTCGGTGAGGGTTACGCCTTGATACTTTACATAGTGCACCAGTTCTTTCTCCGATAATTTTTTAATCATATCTGTTACAGAGGCCGCCTTGGTTTGAATACGCTCCGCAATGGCATTGGTTTGCACGGGATGGCTTATTTCAGATAGGTGATAGATGACCTTCAGGTAGTTCTCTTCTGTGTATGATTGCATTTTTGGTTTTCTAACTATTAATTTAGACAAATCTAAAAATAATCAGATAAAATATTCGCTAATTTTTTACATTAATTTTAGAATAAAATTTTGTGGATTGTGTTTGCTTGTTATACCTTTGGGTAATTCAAACAAAACGTATGGCACTAGAACTAGACAAAATAGATTTCAAGATTTTAAAGTTGTTGCAAGAGAATGGAAGGATTACCAACCTATTGTTATCGCAAGAAATTGGTCTTTCACCTGCACCTACTTTAGAGCGAGTAAGGAAACTAGAGATGTCTGGTTATATCAAGAGCTATCATGCTTTGGTTGACGAAGAAAAATTGGGTCTTGGTATTAAGACTTTCATTCAAATCCAATTAGACTTCCATAAAAATAATACAATCCAGATTTTCTTGGATGAGGTTAATCAAATTAAGGAAGTAACGGAATGTCACCACGTTACTGGGCAGGCTGATTTTCTGCTTAAGGTGTATGTGAGCGATATTAAGTCGTATGAGCGTTTGATTATGGATAAGATCAGTAAGATATCTGTGGTTAAAACTTTCCAAACGATGATGATCATGTCGACAACTAAGAAGGAACCTATTGTGCCGTTGGAGTATTAGTATTCTTTACCACCTAAGAAACCTTAGTCCATTTTAGTTGAATATCTTTAGTTTAAGTAGCTTAGACGTTTAGGTTATTTTGGTTTTTGCGTTAAGTGGATATGCTTTGGTAAATAACCACCTAAGTCACCTAAGTTCACCTTAGAGTAAATCTCTATATAATTCATTAACAAAAGTTTTCTTTCCGTTGTGAATAATATTTGTACAATTGAAATTTATAAGTAATCCTTTCGGTGCATTAAGCAATTTCATGTATGTGAGTATTTGAGCTTCATAGATTGGATGAATAGTTTCTACTGATTTCAATTCCACTATCAAGCAGTTTTCTACGAATAGATCTACTCTTAAAACCGTGTTTACGCTAATGCCTTTGTATTTTATATCAATGATATGTTCTGAAACATAGGAGATGCCTCTTAGCTGTAATTCTCTTTCTAGGCAACGGTGATAGACACTTTCTAATAGTCCAGGGCCAAGATTTTTATGGATTTCAATGCATGCGCCTGTTACTTCGTATTCCAAAGCACTGATAAGCTTTTTATTTATGTCGTTTTTCATTAGATATATTTTGAAGATGTACTCTAAATATACTAATAGAAAAATATAAAAAACTAAAATGTACTAAGGTGTCTTAGTTGGTTAATTAAAATTAGTTATGCCCTTAATCATAATTTGTTCCTACGCGTATGGCATAAAATAGTGCATTAAGTTATTTGCCAATTAATAGGTTCTTTCCCTTCTTTTTTAAGGATTTCATTTGTTTTTGAAAATGGCTTGGAACCGAAAAATCCGTTATAAGCCGAAAAAGGGGAAGGGTGTGCTGATTTAATGATGAAGTGTTTGCTTTGGTCAATTAAGCTCTCTTTTTGTTTGGCGTAGTTTCCCCATAGGATGAATACCAGTCCACTTCTTTTTGCAGAGAGTTCGGAGATTACTTTGTCGGTGAATTGTTCCCAACCTTTGTTTTGATGTGAACCTGCGGTATGTGCCCTAACGGTTAATGTGGCATTGAGTAGCATCACTCCTTGGTCGGCCCAGGTGGTGAGTTCACCGTGGCTGGGGATTTTAAAATCAGGAAATTCGTCGGCGAGTTCCTTGTAGATGTTTTTAAGCGAGGGGGGAGGCACTATTCCTTTTTGCACGGAGAAGGAAAGGCCATGTGCCTGTCCTACGCCGTGATAAGGGTCTTGTCCTAAGATTACCACTTTCACTTTTTCGAAAGGGGTATGTTTAAAGGCATTAAAGATATCGGAACCTTTAGGGAAAATAGTAAAACCAGCTTGTTTTTCTTGCTGAAGAAATCCTTTAAGGTTCTTCATGTAAGGTTTTTCAAACTCGTCTTTTAGTACTTCAAACCATCCGGATTCTAAATCAATTGCCATAATTATTTTTTTACTGCTAATATTTCAAGTAGGTCTAACTCTAAGCTCTTTTTTGGGAACTCAGTAATGCGTCCAATTTCGTTACCTTTTTTATCAGTAACAATGAAAGTGGGAACACGAGTGATGTTTAAGTTGTCTAATAAGCCATTTTCTGCTTTTTTAGCACCGTCTACCGCAATAAAAGCTACATGGTCTTCTTTTACCTTTGCTGCATCAGCTACTTTTAGGAAGTTAGGTACTTGAAATTTGCTATCGCCGCACCAAGTTCCCAATACTACTTTGATTTTTTTATCTTTTAACAATTTGGTCAATTGGGCTATTGAAGCCGAGTCTACTTTGTAGTTCTCATAGTTGGCATCGTAACTTGCTTTAAATTCAGGAAAGGTTACCAAACCTTCTCTTGAGCACTCGTTTAACATGATTTGTTTATGTTTAATCTGATCTTCTAGTTTTTTATTGATTTCTTGGGCATTGGCCGAAATGAAAAACAGCCCTAGCACCATTGTAAATAAGTACTTCATTGTTATCTAATTTTTGTTGAAATTATAAATTAAATCGCTATTTTCTGCTATATAAAACCGATATTTGCAGAAATATTGAAAAACTATGTCAAATTTGGTACGCCTAATTATAGGCTTTGCTTTACTTGGTGCGGCAGTTGCACTTTTTATTTTCGGTTACTGGGGTTGGGGTATACCAGCCGTTTTGTTTAGCATATTTATTTTTATCACTTATTTTTATAATGAGAATATGCTGATTGCACAATGGTATCTGCGTAAGGATAATATGCCTAAAGCTGAAGTGTTTTTGGGAAGAATTACCAATTACGAGAAGCAATTGAACAAAATGCAACACGGATATTTTAACCTTTTGTTGGGTTTGATCGAATCGAGAAAAGCACCGTTGAAATCTGAGAAGTACTTTAAAACTGCTTTGAGTTTAGGTTTGCATATGGATCATAACGTAGCAATGGCCAAATTAAGTTTAGCTGGTATTGCTATGGCCAAACGTAATAAACGTGAAGCTCAAATGTATTTGACTGAAGCTAAGAAAGCTGATAAAAATAAGTTATTGGCTGATCAGATTAAACAAATGAAAGACCAGCTTGGCATGTTAGATAAGCAACAACAAGTGCGCTACAGCCATAGATAGAATTTTAAAGGTATAAAAAAAGGTCTGGTTGCTTTACAGCGGCTAGACCTTTTTTATTTGTCGCAAAGGCGATCAAAGTTTTCTTCGAATGCTGAATCTGTCCTGCTGATTAGGTCATCTTCTTCTTCCATTCTTTTCTTGCTGAAAAACAACTCCTCAGCTTGGATTCGCTTAATTAATTGACGAATAAGCGATAAATCAAACGTATCTCTGCTTAACTTGATGCAGTATTCGTTTTCTGTGATTTCGATACTTGAACTATTCATCTTGTTTGAATTTTTGTACAGGTCTAAAATAGAAAAGCCTTTTTAAGCGTAGGGTAACAAGCTTTTAACTTTTTGTTATGTTTATGTTAAGGGTGGTGCTTTGTTTTTAACCACCTTAGGCATCTTAGAATATTTTAGTCGTTTTTGGCAGCTTTAATCTTTGTTCCTTGTTCTTTGTTCTTTTTTATTTAACCACCTTAAACATCTTAGAATATTTTAGTCTTTTTTGGCAGCTTTAATCTTTGCTCCTTGCTCTTTGTGTTCTTTTTTATTTAACCACCTTAGGCACCTTAGGACATTTTAGTCGTTTTTGGCAGCTTTAATCTTTGTTCCTTGTTCTTTATTCTTTTTTATTTAACCACCTTAGGTATCTTAGAACATTTTAGTTTTGGACCATTAAGGGATTAAGAAGCATTAAGTTTGGATATCGTCTTAATTATCTTAATTTCTTAATGTTTAGTTTTAAACCACCTTAGACATTTAAGTGCATTTTAGTTTTTTAGAATTGCTTAGGTGAACTAAGGTGTCTTAGGTGGTTTAATTTTTTAACTGCTATTGAACCATTCCATAACAAAAAATCCCCAACTGTAATAGCTGAGGATTTATATGTTGTAATAAAAAGATGTCTTATTTGCACTCTAGGAACAAACCATCGTCGGTTTTGGTTACTTTCAGGATGTTTTTTCCTGTAAGTCCTTTTAGGGTAGTATCCCATTTTTTGTTGCTCCAGTCTGCTAATTGCGCTCTTACTTCACTTAATAGCTGTTGCTCACCTTCTTTTATCAAGCCAAACAATTCACCTTCTTCAGGAGTAAGTTCAACTTTCTTTTTCTCTGGACGCATTTGAGGGAAGAATAATACTTCTTGGATGGTTGACTGGTCAGTCATTAACATTACCAATCTATCGATACCAATCCCTAAACCTGAAGTAGGAGGCATACCATATTCTAAAGCACGAACGAAATCATCATCCATTGCCATGGCTTCATCATCGCCTCTGGCAGCCAGTTTCAATTGCTCTTCGAAACGTTCTTTTTGGTCAATTGGGTCATTTAGCTCAGAGTAAGCATTACCAATTTCTTTACCCATTACAAATAACTCAAAACGCTCTACCAAGCCTTCTTTGCTACGGTGTTTTTTAGCCAAAGGAGTCATCTCGATCGGGTAGTCGGTGATGTAGGTAGGCTGGATGAGGTTAGCTTCCACTTTCTCGCTGAAAAGTTCATCTACCAATTTACCGCGACCCATGCTGTCATCAATCTCGATGCCTAAATCTTTACAGGTTTGCGCCAATTCAGCTTCTGTCATTTCTGAAACGTCGATACCTGTATATTTTTGGATTGATTCGTACATGGTCAATTTCTCGTATGGACCTGCAAAATCAATTTCATGTCCGCCCACTTTAACAATAGGAGAACCGTGGATAGCTACTGCAATTTTTTCCAAACATTCTTCAACCATACCCATCATCCATACGTAGTCTTTGTAAGCTACATAAATCTCCATTGAGGTGAACTCAGGGTTGTGGGTTCTGTCCATTCCTTCGTTACGGAACATTTTACCGAACTCGTAAACGCCATCAAAACCAGCAACAATTAGTCTTTTTAAGTAAAGCTCGTTGGCAATACGTAAAAACAAAGGCATGTCTAGGGTATTGTGGTGGGTAGCAAACGGGCGAGCCGCTGCACCGCCGTGTACTGCTTGTAGGATAGGTGTTTCTACTTCCATCCAGCCTTGGCTGTCGAAATAGTTGCGCATGGTATTGATTACCTTGCTGCGGTTAATGAAGATTTGTTTGTACTCTGGGTTTACGGTTAAATCTACATAACGCATGCGGTAACGTAACTCAGGGTTGGTAAAACCATCAAATACGTTTCCTTCATCGTCGCGTTTTACAATTGGTAACGGGCGCAAAGATTTAGAAAGTACGGTTAGTTTGTTTACGTGTACCGAAATTTCACCTGTTTGGGTGGTGAAAACATAACCTTCAACACCAACAAAATCGCCGATATCTAATAGTTTCTTAAATACAGTATTGTACAAGGTCTTATCATCGCCAGGGCAAAGCTCATCACGCTTCAGATAAATTTGGATACGGCCTGTAGCATCTTGAAGTTCAGCGAAAGATGCTGCCCCCATAATATTGCGGCCCATAATTCTGCCTGCAATCTTGATTGTCTTGTATGCCGTTTTATCTTTTTCGTAGTTAGCTAAAATGTCTGCTGCATTAGCATTGATTTCGTAAGCCTCTGCAGGATATGGGTTAATTCCCATTTCGCGAAGCTGTTTTAACGAATCGCGACGTAATAATTCCTGTTCTGATAATCCTATACTCATTAATTGTATTTTTTGCAAAAATAGCAAAAAACTTGGCTTTTACGAGGCGTAAAGGGGATGAATAATAGTGATTTTGTTTAGAAGGGAGTTTGGGTAGAAATATATATGCCCCGAAGGTTTTAATGTCTTCGGGGCTTATGGTTAAGGCTTAAGTGGTAAGTGTACCTCTGCAAGCATGCATCTGGCACTGCCGCCACCGTTTTGTTCAATGGTATAAAGTGGTGCAGTTACAATTTTAGAGAATCCCGATAATGCTGTAATCTGCGTGCCATGTAAAGCTTTCAATGCTTGTTCTGACATGACCAAAAGACTGTTTCCTTCTTTGTTTTTTACTTCGAGCATATTGCCTGCAAAGTGGTTCATTTGCTCAAAAGAAATGTCGATTACCGTTTTTTGGGTGGCTTTGAAGTTTTCTAAAACTGCAATTTTATCTTCGGTATATTTAATGCTATTTAAACAAACTACCGCAAATTTTTCGCCGATGCACATCATTACGTTGGTATGGTAAATAGGGAAGCCATGCTCATCTACCGCCTGAAAGGCTATGACTTTATACCCGCTCAACATGGCAAAGTTATCCAATACTTCTTTATCGGTGCGAACGCTTAAACAGGCGTATGCAATTTTGTTGGTTCTGTCTAACACCATGCTTCCTGTTCCTTCTAGAAATAGGTTTTGCTGCTCAAAAAAGCTTAAATCGGTTAGGTGGCTTACTTCAAAGGTTTTCCCTAGGTAATCAATAATGTCTTTTCTGCGCTCTTCTCTTCTATTGGGCGAATACATTGGGTATAGAAAAACGGCACCATCTTCATGAAAGGAAACCCAGTTATTGGGGAATATCGAATCGGGAGTTGCTGGGTTTAAGGTGTCGCTAATAACGGTAACATCTACACCGTTTTCGCGTAGGATGTTTACAAAGCCATCAAATTCTGCTAAAGCTTGTTGCTGTACATTTTCCTGTTCGCTAGCTACCTGGAATTTATTGTCGCCAGCGGTTTGCTCGTTGAATTTAAAGTCAACAGGGCGTATCATGAGGATATGTGAAGTTGTTTGCATTTTCAAAGTTAATTAAAACAGTTTGCTTTCAAATTTGTAACATTTTTGATTGATTGTTTTAGAAATAAAACTAATTAGTTAGTTTTCAATAACACAAATGAAACATCATGAAAAAATACGTTCTATCCGCAGCATTGCTGCTTTGCGGCGCACTAGGTGCGTACGCCCAAACAAAAGGTACAAACTCATTAGGTTTAGGTTTTGAAACAGTAAAGAATAAGTACACTGATTTAGTTGGTAGTTCCAATGAAAATAAGCAGTCTTTTTATTCTATCCATTACGCGAATTTTGTTAAAGATCAGGTGAAATTAGGGATTAGTTTATCTTATGGTGAATATGAAAATAATAGCAATACGGATGGAAAAAATTATGGAGCTTCATTTCTTTATCAAAGGTATTTTCCTGTGTACAAGAAATTATATGTTTTTGTAGGTGGAGAAGCAGCCTATACTCATTCGAAAGCAACTAGTTATAACTATGACGCTATCGGAGCTATACGAGAAACAAACTCAAAAGCAAATACCTATTTAGTGGGTGTTTATGGAGGGGCTTCTTATTTTTTAGGAAAACATTGGGAGCTTGAAACAAGAATTTTGAGTGCAAATGCTGGATACGGAAGTACAAAAAACACCACTATGGGGTATACTTCGAAAGCGAGTAATTTTTCTCTTAAAACTGCTGGTGCCTTTACCAACTTAGGTTTTTCTATTAATTTTTTATTCTAAAAATAATTAAGTAAATAAAAAGCTCTGAGTTTAAACTCAGAGCTTTTGTTGTTTTTTCTATTTAATAATGAGCTAGTGTTTGACCTAAATCTCGTCTCTTAAAATAGGCAAGCTCATACAATGGAAACCTCCTCGGGCTCTTGAAAGTTCTGCCGATGGCATTAATACTAAGGTATCAGTTAGGGTTTCTGCATCTACTTTTCCGCTTTCTAAATCCTGAATTAAATCCTGTACTTTAACCACATCAAATCCACTGGCTTTAAAAGCTTCCACTGTTTTGTCGTTGCGGTCATAGCCTAAAACTACACCTTCTTTAATGGCTAATAGGTTACAGGAGTCTGTCCATTGTTCGCGACTATCATAAGGGAAGGCATTGCCGCCGCTGTAAATTACTTTGGTTGGGGTAGTGCTACCCAAATCGTTTCTACTAATATCGTCCAATAGAGCTTCTACGTGCTCGTAATACTTAGGTTGACCTGGTTTGTCCTTATGGAACTGGATGGCCGTGGTGGCTTCCAATTTTTCAGGTTCCTTTAAGAAATGGATTGGTTCATTGGCATCATATACCGGACTGTGTGCAATGCTGTGCAAAATTACCCAAGTATCACGTTTCACCTGTGTAAATACGGTATCGAGGTGCATGTAGTCGCGTTTGGCAGGAATTTTTACTACGGTTACTTTTTCTACCACGTTTTTCTCGAACAATAGTTTAATGGCTTCGTTGGCTCCTTCTTCGGAAGTACGCTCGCTCACACCAATTAATAAGTGATTAGGGCTAACCATCATTACATCACCGCCTTCCAAAGTGGTACGGAAAGCAGGTTCATCGCCTGGCCTTAAAAAATGTTGGGTAGGGTCGGGAATTTCGATGATGTTGTTTTGGTACGCTTCGAAAAACGGATGGTTAAAGAAAATATAACGCATTAACATGGTTTCACGAACACGAGCTTTTTTGGCTGGTTTGTTCAGTAAAATGTGGCTGTTAATGGTGGTACCCACATCGCGGGTAAAAATAAGGTTAGGCACTGGAGCAAAAATCATGGTATCGTCGGCCATGGTGCCTGATATGAAAATCTCCGCTAATTCCTTAGGGTCGGTAGCGGTAAGTTTTAATTGTAGTTGATAGGTGCAGCCTTCAATAGCACAAACTGCAGCCGTTAGCTTTTTGCGGATGTACTCGTCGGCTAAAATATCTGATAGCAGGTTTTGCAGTTCTATTACATTTTCGGAGTTGTGAAACTGTGGATGGTTAGGTTTGTAAAAACCACGGTTGGCTTCTTCGGAGTCTATTTCAGCAAGTTTCCCTTTGATTTTTTCAGGGTCCAAAAAGTACATCAATAGTTTGGTGTAGTAATCGTACTCGTCTTTTCTAATGGTATCAAGGTGTACAATATCTTCAAACAACCAGTCTTGTGCTTTAGAGGGTACCACTTTTCCCAGTCCGCTGTCGGGGCTGTGTACCAGAAGCTTTCTTAATCGTCCAATCTCGGTAGTTACGCCTACTTTAAATCCGTTTCGCTGCATGTTCATATCATTTTGGTGTTGCCACAAAGCTATTCTTTTTTTTGAAAGACGCAAGGGATTAGTGGTTAGGGGCTAGTGGATAGTAGCTAGGGATTGGTTGGTTGGTTGGTTGGTTGGTTGGTTGGTTGGTTGGTTGGTTGGCTTTGTTAGTCTTACTGTACTTGTAAGGGAATTTTGGTGCAGGAGAGGTTTTTAGGTTATTCCCGCAGATTGCGCTGATTTTTCCGCAGATGGGTTGCTTGGTATAAGTAGAAATGTTACTAAACGCTACTCTCTCCCTGTTAGGGAGAGATGCCCAAAGGGCAGAGAGGGTTTTGATGTTTTGTATTACTGCATTTGCTGCTTAAACCTGATAGTAATGAAAAGCTCCCGATTTATCGGGACTTGTAATGGATAGCGGGGCTTGCGGACGATAGTAGTACTGCAATTGCTTTTCTAAATAATCAATGGCTAATGGACAAGTGAACCAATCCCGAAGTATAGGGACAGGTACCCGAAGTATCGGGACAAGTATCCGAAGTATAGGGACTATACAGAAATACTAACAACTAACCACTAACCACTAGCAACTAGTAACTAACTACTAGCCACTAGTTACTAATTTCTAAAAAACCGAACAATTAATGTATTTTTGCGATTATGAATTTTATTGTTGCTGGCGCAGTTAAGGCCGTTAAAGAGTTATATGGGCAAGATATTGCCGAAGATGTAATTAACCTACAGGAAACACGTAAGGAATTTGAAGGACAGGTAACCATTGTGGTATTCCCTGTGGTGCGGTTCTCGAAAAAATCTCCTGAGGAAACGGGTAATGACATTGGCACTTTTTTGCAACAAAACGTAGCCGAAGTGGTGGGCTTTAATGTGGTGAAGGGCTTTTTGAACCTGAGCATTGCTGAAAGCTACTGGGTAAACTTGTTTAATGGTACTTTATTGGCATCGGACTTTTTGGTAGCTAAGCCAAACGGCCAAAAGGTGATGGTGGAATATTCGTCGCCAAATACGAATAAGCCTTTGCACTTGGGCCACGTACGTAACAACTTGTTGGGCTACTCGGTATCGGAATTGTTAAAGGCCGATGGTTACGAAGTGATCAAAACCAATTTGGTAAACGATAGGGGTATCCATATTTGTAAGTCGATGTTGGCTTGGCAAAAATGGGGCAATGGTGAAACGCCCGAAAGTACTGGCCTAAAAGGTGATAAATTGGTTGGAAACTACTATGTGGTTTTTGATAAGGAATATAAAAAGGAAATTAATGCTTTGATGGCCATTGGCCAAACTGAAGACGAAGCGAAAAAGAATGCTCCGCTGATTAAGGAAGCACAACAAATGCTTTTACAATGGGAGCAGGGCGATGCAGCAGTGGTAGGTTTATGGGAAAAGATGAACAGCTGGGTATATGCTGGTTTTGACGTAACCTATAAAAAACTGGGCGTTGATTTTGATAAATTCTATTACGAGAGCAATACTTATTTGCTTGGAAAAGATACTATTGAAGAGGGACTGGCCAAAGGTGTTTTCTTTAAAAAAGAGGATGGCTCGGTTTGGATTGACTTAACTGCGGATGGCCTAGACCAAAAATTGGTGCTGCGTGCGGATGGTACTTCGGTGTACATTACCCAAGATTTGGGTACGGCGCAAATGAAGTACGACGATTTTAAAATGGACAAATCCATTTACGTGGTGGGTAACGAGCAGGATTACCACTTTAAAGTACTTTTCTTGATTTTAGAGAAATTAGGTAAAAGCTGGGCTAAGGGTTTGTACCACTTATCGTACGGTATGGTTGACTTGCCTAGTGGAAAAATGAAAAGTAGGGAAGGTACGGTAGTGGATGCCGACGATCTGATTGCTGAAATGGTAGATACTGCTAAACAGAAAACAGAGGAACTGGGAAAAACCAACGATTTTGCTGAAGCTGAGAAAGCGGAATTGTACGATACCATTGGCTTAGGTGCCTTGAAATACTTTTTGTTAAAGGTTGAACCTAAAAAACGTTTGTTGTTTGATCCTGCGGAGTCGATAGATTTTCAAGGGAATACAGGACCGTTTATTCAATATACCCATGCTCGTATCAAATCGTTATTGAGCAGGGCTTCGTACCAATTTGCACAGGCCGATTATGCCAATATCAAACTGACTTCGACCGAGCTGGATATGATTATGCTGTTGGCTAAATATCCTACGGAAATATCTAACGCAGCTAAGGCTTATAGTCCGGCGTTTATTGCCAACTATTTGTATGAAGTGGCTAAGTTGTTCAATAAGTTTTACCACGAGGTTCCACCAATCATTAAGGAGGAGGATGCGGCTGTAAAACAACACCGATTGAATATCTGTAAAATTACCGCTGATGTAATTAAAGCGGGTATGACCATATTAGGCATTAAAGTGCCTGAAAGAATGTAGAGCAGTAAAAAGTAGAAGGTAAAAAAGTTGAGCGTTCAGATTACATTTCTAAACGCTCATTTTTTTAATTGTAACCAGTAACGTCAATTGGACCAAATCATTCATTTTATTAGTAGCAATAGCACCGATCTAGCTTTGCTTTGTTTAGCAGCTTTTGCGGCGGGCTTTATTGATGCTATTGTGGGCGGTGGTGGTTTGTTGCAAACGCCTGCTACCTTGCTTATTTTACCTCAATATCCTGTGGCAACCTTGTTGGGTACGGTAAAAATTCCTTCGTTGGCAGGAACTGCGGTAGCGGCGGTAAAGTATGCCAAACAGGTAAAATTTAAAGTGGCTGTTTTGGCTGGGTGTACGCTTGCTGCTTTTATTGCCTCGTTGGGTGGGGCATATCTGGTGAGTACTATTAACAACCAACATATTAAGCCTGTTATTTTAGTGGTGCTTGTGGCGGTGGCCATTTATACTTATTTTAATAAGAAGTTTGGCGAGCAACAGCACAAAAGCCATACTTTGAGCAAGCAGATCTTGTTGGCCTGTTTGTTTGGTTTAATGATTGGCTTTTACGACGGTTTGATTGGCCCTGGTACGGGTTCTTTTTTGATTTTGGCTTTTGTGGGTATTTTAGGATTTGATTTTGTGGGTGCCAGTGCCCATGCTAAAATTGTAAACGTAGGCACTAACTTGGCCGCCTTGATTTATTTCAGTTCTACGGGCCATGTTTTATTCCAATATGCTATTCCCATGGCTATCTTTAATGTATTGGGTTCTTTTTTAGGGGCAAAGCTGGCCCTGCTTAAAGGCAATAAGTTTATCCGTATCTTTTTCTTGATTGTAGTGTTTGGTACTATTTTGCGCTTTGCGTATGATGTTTTTTTAGGAACTAGGAATTAGTGGTTAGTTGCTAGTTGCTAGTAGTTAGTTGGGCAGTTGCGTTAAAGCGAGCGGCTTTTACTGGCATCCTGACATGGTGAAGGATCTCATGAGCATGTATAAAGATTTTGGTTTGTAAGTCTTTTCGTTTTAATAGACTAATGATTTAATTATGGTTTAAAGATTTTTCCCGAATAGTTGGGACAGGGTTGTGATCAGGATGACGATTTTCTGATTAGTAATAACGAATGAACAATTGAACCAATAAACTAAATACTAACCACTAACAAAGTTCAAAGATCTCTCCGCAAGGTCGAGATGACGATGTAGGAACAGAATGAACCAATGAACAATTGAACCATTAAATAACACCCCGCCCTTTGGGCACTCCTCTAGGAGAGGGAGATTTTGGGAACCGCTAGACACTGGCTACTAACCCCTAGTTCCTAGCTACTGGTATCTAGCTACTAAAGGAAGAATGGAATGAACCATTAAATAACTCCCCGCCCTTTGGGCACCCCTCTAGGAGAGGGGAATTTTGGGAACTGCTTACTACTAACCCCTAGCTCCTAATCCCTAATCCCTAATGAACAAGTGAACTAACCACTAACCACTAACCACTAATTCCTAATTCCTAACCACTAACTCCTAATCCCCATCATTTTACATCGAGCTAAACATGTCTACTATGGTGCCGTAACCCATCCAAATCATGATTATAACCACGGCAGCTCCCGTTAGTGTTAACCAAAGTGGTTGTTTATAGTTCGAGATAATTTTTGTTTTATAAGCGGCCATTAGCATTACGCCTAAAGCAATAGGTAAAATTAATCCATTGAGTGCACCAACGGCCAATAATATTTTAACCGGTTTGCCTATCCAAAGGAAAATAGTACAAGAAATTAGGATGAAAGCGACAATGATTTCTCTGTTGAATTTTAAAATTACAGGATGGAAACTCTTGATAAAAGAAATGGAAGTGTAGGCCGAACCAACTACAGATGAAATGCCTGCCGCCCAGATCACCAAGCCAAATACCTTATACCCAAACTGACCGCTGGCCAACTGAAATACAGATGCCGCTGGGTTTGAGGGGTCTAGCTTTGCACCTGTACTGACCACACCTAATGCCGCTATAAATAAAAGCAAGCGCATTACAGAAGCCAATCCGATAGCACTAAGGGCACCTTTATTCACCGCAGGTAAATTATCAATTCCAGTTTGGCGAGCATCTAACAAGCGGTGAGCACCTGAGAAAGTGATGTAGCCACCCACTGTACCGCCCACAATGGTAAGCACTGCCGTAAAACTAAACTGCGTAGGGTTAACCGACCTAATTGCGGCTTCTGCCAGTGGCGGATTACTTACGTAGGCAATAAATAAAGCCAAACCTATTTTAAGGATGCCCATTGTTTTGGCGAAAAGGTCCATCGCTTTACCTGCTTCCTTGTAAATAAAAATACCAATAGCAATAATGGCGCTAATGATGGCACCTTGACCAACACTAATGCCAAAAAGAACATTTAAGCCTAAGCCAGCACCAGCAATATTCCCAATGTTAAAAGCTAATCCGCCGAGAAAAACCAAGAAGGATAAAAAGTAACCTAAACCTGGGAAAACCTGATTAGAAATGTCTTGAGCAGGTTGATCAGCTACGGCAATAATTCGCCATATATTTAGCTGAGCAATGGCATCTAGTACGATAGAAAGTAAAATTACAAAGGCAAAACTTGCACCCAACTGCTCGGTAAAAACAGCAGTTTGTGTTAAAAAGCCTGGGCCAATGGCCGATGAAGCCATTAAAAAGGCGGCTCCAATGAGTACGCTCCAATTATATTTTTTCTTCATCATAAGGTAGGTGTGCAAAGCGAAATTCCTTCCACTTTTAATTGTTCGTAGATTAGTTTTGCAAAACTGATGGCATGTTTCCCATCGCCATGCAGGCACAGGGTTTGCGCTTTTAATGGAATTGTTTTTTCATTTATGGAAATCACTTGTTGTTGTTTTACCATCATCAGTACTTGCGTTATTGCCTGTTGCTCATGTTCTATTAAAGCATTGGGCTGATTTCTTGGGGTGAGCGAACCATCGTCCTGATAAGTACGGTCGGCAAAAACTTCAGAAGCGCTCGCTAATCCAATTTGTTTGGCTGCGGTAATCATCTCGCTTCCCGCTAGGGCATATAACACGAGATGGGGGTCGAAATCATAAACTGCTTGGGCAATGGCTTCGGCCAATAACTTGTTTTTTGCCGCCATGTTATATAGTGCACCATGCGGTTTAACATGATGTAGTTTGGCCTTTGCAGTTTTTACAAAACCATAAAGTGCGCCAATTTGATAGGTGGTTATTTGATAAGCTTCTGTAGGAGTAATGTTCATTTCTCTGCGGCCAAAGCCCTGTAAATCGGGTAGGCCAGGATGCGCACCAATAGCTACTCCCTTTGCAACAGCTAAATTAACGGTGTGTTGCATCGTACTGCTATCGCCAGCGTGAAAGCCGCAGGCAATATTGGCCGAGCTAATGTAATCCATTAAAATCTCATCATTAGTGGCATGATAAGCTCCAAAGCCCTCGCCTAGATCGCAATTAATGTCTATGCTTTTCATTACTGAAGTTTATCGTTTATTGCTATTTTCAAGGTTTTTATGTCTAATTCTTGTTCCATATACAGTTGTTCCGCATTTTCCTGACTAATGTATCTAAAGGTAATGTCGTCGCCAGGTTTCAATTGCGCACAACGAGGAAGATCTACTGCGGCCACTTGTGCAATTCTTGGATAGCCGCCCGTTGTTTGGCAATCGGCCATTAATAAAACCAGGTTGCCGTTTCCAGTAACCTGTATGGTTCCTGGTGTTACTGCGGTACTTAATAATTCTTCCTTTTTATTGCGTTCTATGGCTGTGCCTTCTAAGTTTAAGCCCATTCGGTTGCTATTTAAGGCAATTTTATAGCTTGATGATGCAAAATACAAAATAGAAGCGCTCGTAAACCAACAAAATTCCCTCCCTGGCACAACCCTAATGCTCTTGTCTTCTGGGAAGAAAGATTTTGCTAAAATACCCCATTTGGTAAATTTTGGCTCGGTGCCTTTTAATTGGTTAAATAGTTTTAAAGTGTTTTCAGACCAGTTTTTGTCATTCCTTAGTCGGTCTTTTGCTGCTAATGTTCTACCATGGTAACCTCCAAAGCCTGCGGTTAGGTAGGTGCTTTTACTGCCTAAAACTGTTGGTACATCCCATCCGCCAGCAATAGCTACATAAGTTCGTGCACCGTGATTGTTGTTTTGCAGCTTGATCAGGGCGCCCTTAGGCAAAAACAAAGGTCGGTAGGCGGGTAATGCTAGTTCATCGGTAACCAGGAGCGCACCTTCACCACCGTAAGCAATAAGTAAATCAGTTGCTGCAATGAATGAAGCTGCGGCATAAGTAAATTCTATGGTTGCCAAATCTTCGCGGTTGCCAATCGCAATGTTGGCTAATTTAGCAGATAAGGTGTCCATTGCTCCAGAAATGGGAACCCCTTGCGACAAGTATGGATAGCGGCCTAAATCTTGTATGGTACTTTGTATGCCGGCTTTATCAATGCAAATTTCCATTTCTATCTGCATGACAACTGGTTAAATTCATCTATAGAAATGGATTTAAATACAACTTCATCTCCGGCATTTAAGAAGGAGGGTTGATCACGATGAATGTCGAACATTTTAAGGGGAGTTTGCCCGATGATTTGCCAGCCGCCTGGAGTTTTCAATGGGTAAATGCCTGTTTGATTTCCCGCAATACCTACAGCGCCTGCAGGTAGCGATGCTCGGGGAGTTGATTTTCTGGGACTGGCAATTCTGCGGTCCATTCCACCGAGATAGGCAAAGCCTGGGGTAAAACCAATCATGAAAACCCGATAACGAGCAGCGGTATGAATCTCGATGACTTCATTAACGCTAAGCTTATTTAGTTGGGCTACCTCTTGTAAGTCAATCGCAAACTTTTCATCGTAACATACGGGAATGGTGATGATTGGTTTTGAAATAGCTTGGCTTTGATAGGTTGTTTGTTTTAGCTGATGAAGGTAATTGCTTACTTTTTCAAAGCAGGTGGCACCCACTAAATCCGAAGTAAGAACTTCCATTAAGTGATAAAATACGGTGAGTGTGGTGTAGGCAGAAACAGTAGTGTTAAACCCCGGAAATGAATTTTGGCTTAGCAATTCCTTAAAGCTGCTGATCTGCTCGGCTGTTTCTTCACTAATTTCATTTCCAAATGCTAAGGTTACCGCCTGCTCACCCAGTGCATAGGTTTGAAAAGAATAACCGGATGTTGTTTCTTGTGGTTGATCTATCATAGGCTTGCTCACACTTAAAAACATCCATCACCTAAATGATAAGGATTTAGTTTTTAGTGATTTAAATTTCAGCATCTATTTTGATAAATACAATAGCTTTTGGTTGTATAATAAAAAAGCATGCGTATCGGATTTGATCATTTCCATACGCATGCTTCGTGCAAATCTTTGTTTAGTGCTTACTTCTTCTGTATCGTTCCCGATTTGGTTTTCACTGTCCCTTTTCTTCTGTACATGGCAAAGCTCATGGGGCTTTTAGCCGGACGTTCGTCGCCAAAGAGTACCCCCCAATGTTTAAAGCCTTCGCTTCTGTCGAAAATAACCTTGAGTACGGCAATGATCGGCATAGATAGGAACATCCCAGAAATACCGGCGACGACACCGCCTATCACCACGCCCAAAATGGAGACGAGTGCATTGATCTTCACTTTGGAGCCTACAATACGAGGCATCAGGATGTTATTGTCGAAAAACTGTACCACGGCAATTACTAACAGTACGGTAATTACCGGACCTAATTCTGTAGAAGAGGTTAAAGTGATGAGCACGCCCAGGATATTGCCAATTAAGGCCCCAACATAAGGGATAAGGTTAAGGATGGCGAAGATAACGCCGATGAGCAAAGCATGCTTAATGCCAAATAAAGTAAGCGAACCGCCCAATAAAACAGTCATGTAGGTGATCTGGATGAGCAAGCCTACCAAATAGTTTTTAATGATGGCTTCGGCTTCATACGATGCTTCTTTTACTTTGGGATGGTGTTCGGCCTTGAACCACATGAACAAAAAGCGCAGCAAGATATCTTTATAAAAAAGAATCAGGTAGATGTAAATAGGGATAAGACCCAAAAACACAAAAATGCCACTTAAGGTTACGGCAGCACCGCTGGCTGCTTTGCCCGCCATGTTCAGTAGATCGTCGCTTTTTTCGGTAATAAATTTCTTTTGTTTGCCAATAGAAAAGTCGGTAAAGCTACTGATCCATTCTTGTAGCGATTGTAGGTGTTTGGCTACGTTGGCTTTGATCTGCGGAAAGTCGTTTACCAAAATGCCGATCTGTGCCGAGAAAAACCAAATGATCCCTGCAATGAAAATAAAAACCAGCAAAATGGGCAATACTATGGCCAAGGCTTCTGGAAATCGGTATTTCCTTAAAAAACGGTAAATGGGCAATAGCAGGATGCTGATGAAAAATGCCATGATTACCGGCATGATGATGTCGCTGGCAATGGCAAAAATGCCGATACACAAACATAAACCAAGTAGTTCGATCGAGCGCTTTACGGTCAAGGGTAGTTCCTTCATAATTATAAGATGGTATAAATTTTTAATGCCTAACACTAAAGTAGGTAAATTGTTTTGTTAGGGGGTAGGAGATAGGAGTTAGGAACTAGGAATTAGTAGTTAGGAATTGGTTCATTGGTTCACTTGTTCATTAGTAGTTAGGAGATAGGAGTTAGGAACTAGGAATTAGTGGTTAGTAGTTTGGTATTCGCGGTCATTCCACTTGAAACTTATAACTTTTAACCTACAATTCGCAACCCATAACCCATAACCCACAACTCGTAACACGCAACTCATAACTCAAAACTCGTTCCCAATCCAAAAATCCGTACTTTTGCGGCATGATGTTCACCAACGATACCATTATTGCTTTATCAACGCCTCCGGGCAGTGGCGCCATTGGCGTGATCCGTCTTTCGGGACCTGAGGCCATTACTTTAACCAACAGTGTTTTTAGTGGTAAGGATTTAGCTAAACAGGCTACCCATACCTTGCATTTTGGTTTAATTAAGGATGGCGAGGTAGTGGTAGATGAAGTGGTGGTGTCTTTATTTGTTGGACCTAAATCGTACACCAAGGAGCATGTGGTCGAAATTTCGTGCCATGGTTCTAATTATATCATTCAGCAGATCATTAGTTTGCTGATTCGTAAAGGGGCCAGAGCAGCTAAACCTGGGGAGTTTACCTTACGTGCTTTCTTGAATGGTGCTTTTGATTTGAGCCAGGCAGAGGCTGTGGCCGATCTGATTGCTTCAGATAGCAAGGCTTCGCATGAGGTGGCCATGCAGCAAATGCGTGGTGGTTTTTCTAACGAGCTGAAAGATTTACGGGAACAACTGATCCACTTTGCCAGCATGATTGAGCTGGAGCTTGATTTTGCAGAGGAAGATGTGGAGTTTGCCAACCGCGACCAATTGCGTGACCTCATCCAACGGATCCACAAAGTGCTACAAAGGCTTATCCATTCGTTTGAAGTAGGTAACGTGATCAAGAATGGCGTTCCGGTGGTAATTGCCGGTAAACCTAACGTGGGTAAATCGACCTTGTTAAATGCTTTGTTGAACGAGGAACGTGCCATTGTAAGCGACATTGCAGGCACCACCCGCGATACCATTGAAGATGAAATCAACATCAATGGCGTGGTATTTAGGTTTATTGATACGGCTGGAATCCGCGAAACGGCAGATGTGATTGAGGCCAAAGGGGTGGAGCGTAGCTTGGAGAAAATGAAACAGGCCAAACTGATCATTTACATGGTAGATGCGCAGGAGGAACAGGCCGAAGTATTGAAACAATTGCAGGATTTGGCGCAACAGCAAACGCCTTACTTGTTCATCGTCAATAAAGCGGAGTTGTTAACTGCCGAACAAAAGGATTTTTATTTGGAGCATGGGGCTTTACTCATCTCTGCCAAAACCAAGCAGGGTATGGATGTATTGGAGAATGCCTTGTTAGAAAAAGTGAACCTGAGCCATATCAACACCAGCGAAACTTTGGTAACCAACATACGTCATGTGGAGGCTTTAAAGCAAACACAAAACTCGCTTGATCGGGTATTGGAGAATATTTACAATCCGGTAACGTCTGATTTTTTGGCCATGGACATTAAGCAGGCACTTCATTATTTGGGAGAGATCACTGGTACCGTAACCACGGATGATTTGTTGGAGAATATCTTTACCAAGTTCTGCATCGGCAAATAACCATCTTTAAAAATCTTTAGATAAATGGAAATCGTTAAAATCAATGAGTTATTCATCTCATTAGAATCGGAACAATCGTATTACGAACTTGAAATGAATACTACAGATATAGCGATATCCTTCTCTGGAGTTAATGAAATTAAGCAGCATAAAATATTATTCTTAGGCTTTCCTGTTGATGGAGTAAATAATGTCAAACTTTCTGAACTTAGAAAGTTTACTGTTAAGGGAAACAATGCCCTTGCCGTACTTTACAAACTTATCTCAAAAGCTTACGATTTCGATTACTTTTTCATTTCCACTGCAGGACTTGATACAATGGGTGTGTCATTTCTAATGGAATGGCCGTCAGCCTTTTTACATTTAAATAAAAAAGTATTTGTAATAGGTATTGAGCGGAATGTGAACGAGTTCAATGTTAGAATTTGAGGTATATAGCATATATTTCTCTTGCAAAATCTTTGATCTGATGCCGTACAAGACATGTTATAGCGCTTTGCTTTAGCAGGTAAACTTGCGCTAAAGTGGGCACCTCTTTACCAAATCTTTCATCGGCAAATAAGGAGTTTGCTATCTTTATCTTCATGGAAAGCATCAAATTGTCGCCATCAGCTGCCCGACGCATTATATTGGATGCGGCAGGTTTAGCTAGGCCGGCCCAGTTCGGTCATGGTATGGAAGCCGCGTACCAAGTGATCAACAAACTTGGCTTTGTACAGCTGGATACTAATTATGTGGTAGAGCGGGCGCACCATCATGTGATGCATTCGCGTATTCCCGATTACGAGCCTAGCTGGCTTGCTGAACTCAGTGATGATGGCCGTATTTTCGAATATATGACGGCTGATGCCGGCTTTATGCCGATGAAGGATTTCAGGTTTTCGCTTCCGGTAAAGCAGGCTTTTGCGCATCAGCTTAGGCCGGTAGATAGGCGGATGGAGCACCTGATGTCTGAGATACTAGACCAAGTGGAAAGGGACGGGCCAGTAATGCTCAGTGATTTCGAAAACGACCGCACCGAGGCCAGTACGGGATGGTGGGACTGGAGGCCTTCGAAAATTGCGCTGGAAAGGATGTACCTAGAAGGAAAGCTGATGATCAGCCGTGACCAAAAGTTTCATAAACGTTACGACGTACCCATGAACCTAGTGCTACCTGATATTGACCAAAGTATGCCTAGGCCCGAAGAGTTTGCCAACTTTACCATTAAGAGGGTTTTGGGAGCCTTGGGTATTGGTTCAGTAAAGGAAATGGCATGGCGGGCAAGGCGGGTAAAGGGAAACATGATCAAGGCCGAACTCGAAAAAATGGTAAAGCGGAGCGAAGTGATCCCTGTTAGTGTAGATGGGCTAAAGGGACCGCTGTACATGTTGCCCACGCAGGACGCGAATCCCCAAATTTCAGGTGATGTTTTTATCCTTTCTCCTTTTGATATTTTGAATGTCTTTAGGCACCGCCTAAAAGATTTTTTTGGCTTTAACTATCAAATTGAGTGCTTTGTGCCTGCGCCCAAACGCTTATATGGCTATTTCTCGCTGCCCATTCTGGCTGGCGAGGTATTTATTGCTAGGATGGATTCTAAAGCAGACCGCAAGAACAAGATTCTACTGGTGCACAATCTCCATTTTGAGGAGGTTAAACTGGATGAAGAAACCATTGCCAAGTTGATTGTAGCGTTGATGGACTTTGTAAGGTTCAATGGTTGTTACCACATTAAGTTCGATAAAACAAATAGGAAGGATTATTTAAGTGCAATTGCCAAGGGTTTTGCTTAGTTGAAGTTTAGAAATTATTTAGACAAGTGGGTACTTGCACTAAGCGAGGAATTATATTGTTTAATTTTGAATAGTCACACGCGGCACGCGTGCGCCAATTTGGGTTTGTTTGTTAAGTTTAGCACAAGCGAAGGTTGGGGCTAGGATGGGGGAATGCGTCCAATAGGATGGACTTGCAACTGGATGCAGATTAGCTGAAACTGCCTGCGCCATGATAAAGTAATCGTCCTACAAGCCTTTGCACTTAAATTGCGGGCATGAACAGATTTTAGAGTTATTCTCTACAGTTCATCCCCCCATCCCAATTCGTTCAGTCTGTGCCTGAATTCTGCCAAGATCTCCAATGCCAGGTCATCGAAATCCTGCTCGTGTTCAGTATCTTTCAATATCTCCAAAGGGGTCTCCTCGGATGCCGTATTGCAAGCGAGATCCGATAGATGTGATTGGAGATCCGAAAAATTATCTATTTTAAAGGGCATTCCGGTTGCCTCGTCGATAAGCGTGACTGTTTTATCGGTAGCATCCCAATCAGCCCCGTTCAACTTTTTGCGCAGCATGTTCTTTGCTCCAAGCAGATTGTAGAAGGCGGTACCATTTGCGAGAAGTTCATTGACGAACGTGCTTATCTGTTTTGCGTTCCTGGAAGAAAGGCTTAGCAAGTTCGATCCAGGCTGATGTTCTGGGAGGCGAACAACACATAGGTCAATAGCAATTGAATTTTTATGTAGCACTTCGTGGAGATAGTCTTGTGCGTACTGATCAAACTGTTTTTCGCTAACAAGCAAGATCGCGCCCATGAAGTTTTTGGTAGGATCGGACGCAAGGGCCATGGAAGATGCTCTAAGCATCTGCGGTATAAACTGGCGGTTGCTGACCACTTTGAACTGCATGGAGATCGGTTCGTGCAAGTCAAGTTGCTTAATCATGTCCTGCAGGGTTCTCTCCGAAAGCTGCAACGTCGATACCAATAGGAACATTGGATCGCTGGCACTGCCAAAATCTGCCTCGTCATCTTTAGGTCGGTGCTCGGAAACAGTTCGCTCGACTGGTTTAGCGCGTTCCCGAGCTGGGGAACGGAGATTGTAGCGCACGTATGGATCTCCGCTATCACCCGCGGAGCGTAGTTTGTACTTTAGCACATCAATGAAGGGGATATTATTCTCAATTATCACATCAAGATCTGTCTGGTCAAAAAGTAGTACATTCACTACCTTGCCATATCGAAGTGCGTCAACAGCATCGTCGCTATAGCCAGAGCACGAAAGGAAGATGCCAGAGGTTGTATGGAACTTACCATCTACCTTACCTTTGAAAGCGTAGATATCACTGGCAGGGAGTTTTTTTGCATGCCATTTGGCTTCGAGCAGGAAAGTCTGCCCGTTCCAGAAGAAAGATCCATCTACCTGTTCACCCTTCGGCTTATAGGCAGCTTGTGGTTCCAGGTCCTGCAGTACGAACTCCAGTATTTTTTCCAGTTGATATCCTCTTTCAAGGCTTTCTGGTTTGGTGGGTCGTTTGAGCGCTTTACACTGAGCGTAAACTTCTTTGAGATGTGCTTTATCCCTAATTTGTTTTGCCATTGTATTCCTCCTATCTGAAATCTTTTGTCGATTTTGCTTTCAGCTCGTATCGGTCCGACATACCTGAGCCGTGAATCTTCGCTATCACTCCATTATTGACCGCACGTACAATAATAGCGTCTGCCAGGGATTGGGCAACATCAACGACCATCGGATCTGTCGGCCCAACAAAGATCGCCGAGTAGCGTAGACGTTCGGACAGGATAAAATGGGTTAGGTCGTCCTTTTCAAATTCCTCCTGTTCCATAACAAAAGCTAAGAAAATTCTATTCTGTTCAGATTCCATTTTCAACCTTTCCATTCGTCTTTTAGACTTTTCCTCAATGAGGTATGTCAACATCCAAAATCCTGCTGTGACGAACAACATCATAATCCAGAATGCAAAGAAGGTTCGAGAGGTCAGATCGAGCCGATTATGCAGAACCGGGTTATCGGCTGCCTGGCCAGGAAAGAGCGCTATAAAAGAAATAATACCAGTAACTGCCGTCAGGGAGACCTTTGGAAAGAACAATGGAGATCTAAAATGGGCAACCCGATAATCTATCCTGCTTTCAAGCCTCTGCTGTACGCTGTTCTGGTTCTGGGAAGGTATAAGCTCCTTTACAACCCTGACGAGCTGGGCCACCTGTTCGACGACCAACAGCTGGGTGTTGCCGTCCATTTTTTCGATAAAACTAATAGCGCTATCGGCCTTGTGATACAGCTCCTTATCTTCGGAACTTTTAAAACTGCCGTTACTCCTGTCGGGGTGCACTTCGTTCCTTATAGATTTTAGTTTTTCGAGAATTTCGACAGGATCGTGGGTTTCAATCTGAAACTCGTCCCTTATCTGTTGGAGAGAGTTGATGGTCATAACGGGATAAAATTTCGGCAATATAGTTTTTTTGTATTTATTCCCTCCCAATCAGCTCAGGAAATCTGCTTTGCAGGGCGACGGTCTTTGCGATAGAGCTCTCCCCCTTAGCCCAAGTCTTATGCTTTAGGCTTAGCAAAATAGACTAGTAATAACCTTATGTGGCTTGTTGTCGCACAAGTCACCCCATAGCTCTTTCCTTTGGCGCTAAACCTTGTGCTAACATGGAATGTACAATATGGTTAAACCATTGAGTTATTTTAAAGTAGCATAGTTGTAAAACTGAAGACCGCCTTTGCCTTCGATGGTTAAGGTTTTCATTTCAGTAGCTCCATTTTGCCCTTTCAGCTCAATGTTAATTTTATTCTCCCCTTTTAACAGTGGGATACGGGTATAATTGATTTCTGCAGGTAAAGATTGCCAGTTCCTGGTGTCGGCTTTTTCAGATATTAAGCTATAGAGCTGTACACCAAAAGCCAATCCTTCGAGCAGGCTGTTGTTTTTACCATCTTTATCTTTCGACTTTGAACTTTCCCTAAGCGCGTACTCCGCTGCTTTTTTTACGGCCAATCGGGTTAATACCTTGCTCATTTCTTTGGCGAAACGTTGGCTCATGGTAGCAGTAGCCAGTTGGTTAATATTTTTGGCATTTTCAAAATGGCTGTTGCTTATGGTAGCGCTGCTGTAGTAGGGAACGTTTTCGGCGTACTTTGGATAGGCGGCCCTTAAACTTTGAATAGAATTGAAGTTAAAATTACCACCAGTTGAAACATCAAACGGTACGAGTATCGTGCCGCCTAAATCTGTGAAAAACCAGCTTCCATTCTCACCTTTGATTAAGGTAAATGTAACCTCCTGTTGTATTTTAACAGGAGCATGTCCGTTTTCCCAAAAGATCACCAGTTCGCCACCCTCTGCTTTGGGTGCTGCTTGGTATTTGGTATTGAACAGGTTTTCATACTGCATCAACTCAGCTGTAAAGCCATTCAAATAAGCAGTATTCATTAAATCATATTTAAGCCTCTCTGGTATTTTTGTGCCATACCAAACACTGTCTTTCTTGCTTAAATAAATATCGGCTGCATTTCGGTAAGCGATAAAGGCATTGTTTACATCACCATCGCTTTCATAAATCAATCCCTGTAGGTTTAATGAAAATGCATCTTTAGAATAGCGATTATCTTTGTTGTTGAACTTATCGCCTTGTTCTTGTGCTCGTAAGGTAATCCTTCTTGCTTCAACAATGGCATCCTCACGTTTGCCCAAGTACAAATAATTTAAGGCTTTATAGTAGTGGATCATGAATTTTTCAAAATCCTCGGCCTTATAGCTTTGCGCCATCGGGTTCACTAAGGTGCCTACCGCTGCATCCATAATGCCACCACCCGAACCATTTTCGAGCATCGAATCTGCTTGGTTGAAGTAAAGGTTACTGTTTTCGTAGTCTTTATTTAAATGATTTACCCTGCCTTTTTCCATTAACAGCAAAAGCTTGTTACGGGGCTGCTGCAACAACCCAATTTTGTCCAGCTCTTTAGTGGCGGTGGTATAATCTCCATCGGCAATGTATTTATAATAAATTGCGCTTCGTTGATTATAGGTGGCACAGCTGAAAAGAAAAGGCACCAATCCGAAAAGAAGTGATGCCTTTAATGTTCTTAAACTTATCATATCTAAATTAGCCTAAAAAAGACCAATTAGTTTTTTACATATTTAGTTATTTTCTTGTCGCCAATCCATACTACTTCATTCGTTTGGATATCGGTTAATTCTAAGTTAACCTGATAGTAAACTACTTTTTGGCGTTTATGCGAATCAACAATAGAGTTGATCGAGCCTTGAAGGATATAATCGGCTCCGTTTTCCAAACCAAATTTTTTCATGGTCGATACTGAAGCATTGTTTTGCTGGTCAGCCTTTTCTGCACGAAGTTCTTCTCTCTTTTTACCTCCTTGTACCAAACGCACACGGCTGTTTTGGATAAAAGCACGTTCTACATCTTTTACAAATGTTTCTGCATCAATATGCTCGTGGCTTTTGTTTTGTACCATGCCAACAATGACTACAGGTTTAGCGCCTTTTTTATTTTCAAGATGCGTGGTCAGCCATCCTGCGCTTAAAATGCTTTGCGTCATTTCATCGGCAACCATTCTTGAATCTGTATTGTTCCAATTTCCGCTAATGTCTATTGTATCGGTTGAATTAACGCGTGTAACCGTTCTAGGCGAGCATGAAGAAATCACTACTGCCGCAATGGCAACAGAAAAGATGGAGAATAATTTTTGAGTATTCATTTTGTTTTATGTGTGTTAATTTTTGTTGATTGTGCTTTTACCAGCGGTTATAGCGATGTCTGTTCCAGTTCAAGTTCCAGTTGTAATTAAAGCCCCATGGCGAATAATAATTGGAATAACCAAAATTGAAATAAGAACTAGGGTAATAGGAAGGGCTGTAAAGACGCTCTAAGTGGTTACGCTCCCTGCGCAAAGCACGGCGCTCTTCTCTGGCCGTATACCAGTCGTAAGCTTTGTAGGTATTTTGAACGGTTGTGCCCTGAGTCCTGGTCAGCGAATCAGCCAATCGAACATATTTACTACGCGAAACCTCGTAATTTGGGTTTTGATCTGGAACCAGAGTTGTATTTTGAGCATAAACTGCCGAAGAATACGAGAGACTTAATAAAAAGCCAGCCAATAAAATGAGTACTCTTTTCATTTGTGTAATGATTACGTTGCACAAATGAAATCAATTTCTATGCCATTAGCAAAGAATGAAACTTAAAATTAACAGAGTTTAACATTTGTTTGACAGGCAGGGGGTTAAGCGGACTGGAAGAGTGATGTATTTTTAGTTCTTCATTTGTAAAATGATGGTGGAGACAAACTACTCTATTTAGTGCAAGTCTTGTGTTTTGGACCTAGCTGAGGAGACTAGTGCATATTAGTACTTTATTTAGTTTAGCAGGATACAAGCCATCCTGTGGTTCTTTGTTTTGGTACTAAGACTTGCGCTAAGGGGGGAAGCATATTTTAGTTATCAATTGTAATGCTATCTAAGTTTTTGTTTAATTTAAGTATTCCCTTACAAGAAGGATAATGATGACAACCCCAAAATTGGTTTCCGGATTGATTGCCTCTTAAAATCATTTTTCCATTGCAAATAGGACAACTAACGCTATTGTTTTGAGGATTAATAACCTGATAGTCTTCTTTAAGTTCTTTTAAAAATTTGCTTTCATTTAATTTATCATAGAGGATAAAATTCTTATGCTTTGCTCTAGTACATGCAACATAGAAAACACGTCGTTCTTCTGCATTATCATAGTGATCGCCTTCATGCAATAGGTATTCAAGTATTGGATCGTCTTCAACCTCAGATGGAAACCCCATACGACCAGAATTGATATTGACTAATATAGCATAATCACAAGTAAGCCCTTTAACAGAATGTGCGGTTTTGTAACTTACTTCTAGATTTTTGTAAAAAGTATTCCTAAGCTCGTAACTACTGTGATATCTTCCTATGATGAAAATTTTAAGTGCTTTTCCCTTCTTTTCTAATTGATCCAATAGGTTCTTTACAGTTTTTTGAGTTTGCGCTCGTTGTTCCTCATAGGAGAGTTTATACGTATTCAAGCCAATAAATTCAAAACTGGATTCAGAAGGTTTAGATAATGCTACTAGTTCTTTTTTTAGTTGACTTTTGTTCTTTTGAATAAAATTGCTTGTTAATTCTAGAATTTCAGAATTGAACCTATAAGTGTTTAATATTTCTGTTTGTTTATAATATCCAAAGTAGTCGCCAAATTTAGTTAACAACGATATATCACTGCCCGTAAATCTAAAGATGGATTGCCAGTCATCGCCCACTGCATAAATTTTTAATTTGCTATTTTGCTTTCTTAGCGACTTTAATAATTCGTATCTGTTTAGCGATAAATCTTGAAATTCATCTATCAGCACGTAATTAAATTGATGATTAAAGTTGCCACTTGATATTTCGTCTGCCGCTTGGTTAATCATGTCATTAAAATCTAACATCGATTTTTTAGCTAAATGGTCTTTATATCTTTGATAAATCGGTGTAAAAACATCAAGAAATACTCTCGTTCTCTTGTCTGATTTTTTCTTAATATCTCCTGGTTCGAACTTGTTAGATTTCATCAGGTTCATAAAAGTCACGATGAGCTTTGTAAATTCCTCTATAAATTCTTCATTAGAGGTAAATATTTCTAATATTTCTTCAGGACTTTTTCTGTCCATTTTTACGTCACAGGCTTGTAGTTTACTTTTTAGATTAGTCAGTAACCTACCTTCGGTATTTTCATAAGAGTAGGTCTCCAATAATTTTGTTTGGTATTTATCATGTATTTCTCTTTTCCATTTAATGCTTGCATTATAGCTGTCTTTTGCACTTAAACTCCCTTTTTTACTAAATCTACTTGATACGTTCCCATTTCTGTCTATACCAAAATGTTCTAAGTATATCTTATTATTTACTAAATAAAAATCGGGTTGATAAGTGCCATATGCTGGATTCTTATCTTCCTCTGATAGGGGATATATGCACTCGTATTCATAGTTGACATTGTTAAGTAATAAAAAATTAGCGATTTCAACTTCTTCTTTACTTTTGTATTTTTTTCCATCCAATCCTCTGTTTTGGAATGATTTTTCATATTTATGATAATCATCACCGTTTTCAAAGGCGTGTTCATCCCTTTGTGGTCTACTAAAAAAGGCAATAAAGTTGGTGGCCGTTTTACTGTATTGGTCGTTGGTCAGAAATAACTCTTTAAATTGATTTTGGATAAAAAGATACAATTCTTTTTCATCTGTAAATGCTGTGGTTAGACTTTCATTTTTCCTAACTGTACGCATTACTTCAAATCCGTAACTATTGAAAGTTTTAATTTTAAGTTTCGAACTAATCGTATCGTCATTTAAATACAATCTAATTCGATCACCCATTTCTTCAACAGCATTTTTGGTGAAAGATATAATGAGAATTTCCTCTGGTTGTGCTAGTTGTTTCTTCAATAAATACGCTACTTTACCAGCAATAGTGGTGGTTTTACCTGTGCCCGCCCCTGCCACCACGAGGTTGTTGTCTTCGTCGGTAACAATTGCCATCATTTGGTCTTTTGATAAAGGATATTTTTCAAGCGTATTGAAGAAATCTTCAAAATGAGAAATTTCTTTCTTTATATATTCCTTATTGTAGTTATTTGCTGTGGCAGAAATGTTGTTATAAAAATTATTAAACTCTTCTATTTTTGATTTTGTAGCTTGGTCAAGCCATCTGTAGTTGTTTTTCTTTGTAAATGTATGATAAGCGGCCTTGTATTTGTTTAAAAAGGATGTTTGATCTTGTTTGGCTAAATATTTTTCAAAACCGGTTAGTTGTTTGATTTCCGAAATCGCGCACTCAATTTCTTTTAGATGCGGTGTTAAGTCGGGTTTAGGTTTTCGTTTGAAATTTAGGTAGAGTTTTAGTGTAACAACTAATCCAACTATAATCAATAATAGCTGTAATAATTTATCCTTCATGAGTATTATGCGTTAATCGATTTATCAATATGAAAACTAAAATAATAATAATTTTATTTGATTCGGTGTGAGGAAATCACGCTATAGCCCCTTAGCGCAAGTCTTATGTTTTGGGCCTAGCTGAGGAGACTTGTGTATATTAATAGTAACTTGATGAGGCTTGTTATTGCACAAGTCATCCTATAGCTCTTTCCTTTGAAGCTAAGACTTGCGCTAAGGGGGCTAATCTGGCAGGGCTAATGGTGATCATCAGCTACTTTTCAGGTCTGTTATAACTAGTTGGCTGCTTATCCTCTTTAATTCGGCACTAGAATGTTTTTTTGCCCAGTAGGTCATCGGCCGTTTCGCTGAGGCTCTCGATAAGCTGAGGGAAGTTATAATGTGGATTGGCCTTGATGCCGTCCATCAGGACCCAGCGAAGGCGCTGGATGAGGCGTGGTAGGGTGCACCTGAGTTTGATAATGGCCGAAGGGTGGGCATGGCCACCGTGGAATTCGTGGTTACGGATACTGTAGGTCTCGATGAGTATGTTTTTGTAATAGGCTACGGACTTTTGGCGGTGCTGGACACTGTCGGTATCCCTGAGCTCTTTGAGCAGTTCTTTGACGAAAGGGTAGTCTGAATTTTGGATCTGCTTGGGAATACGGTCTTTTTGCAATTGTTTTCTGGCTTTCGGCAACTCGTCCCAAGGGATGCCGAAGAGCTGGTCGCCGCCGCTGAAAAAATCAAGGGTGCTGTAGAGGGTACCAATGATCCTTTGTTTGATACTGAAGGTTTCATTTAGGACCAATAGCTGGGAAACGGTGGATTTGATTTGCCTACCTGTTTTTCCGTTAGAAGGGAGCAGGGCTTCCAGGTATTTCCAGTAGGCGGATATGCTGCTGCTGCGGTGGGCCTCCACAAAGAGGCTTTCATGTTGTAGGAACCATTGCTGTGATGGGCTTTCTGAAAGTTTGGCTAGGTTCTGATGAGGATTGTTCTTCAGGTCTTCGATCACGTCTTGGGTTAGCTTTTTGCGTTCCGGTCGCAGGGGAAGGTTAAAGGCCTGTATCTTTCCTCTTTTCGAAAGGGAGATGAAGCCGCCGTTGGGATCGAGTTCCAATTGGCACCTACAGATGGCCGAGAAATAGTCCAGCTGTTTCTGGCTGTGCCGGTAAATGAGTTCCCTGATAGAATCGATACTGAAGTAGGATATTTCGACAAGGATAAAGGAATGGTCTCCAGGGGCAAGGTATTGCTGGAAGTAATCTTTTGCTGCCGTAGTTTGCCTCAGCTTCTGTATCCTAGGGTGCTCGCTGCCCAGGATGGAGACGCCGTCGTAGCTGAAATCGATGTCTGTGGGAAAGATGGCATTGCCGAAGATCTTCATGAGGAACAGGTACTGTTGGTTGTTCCTTTCCATGGTACGTTTGAATCCGGATAACTGGTTGTCGAGGACGCCAGCCGCAAGGAATTTCTTTTTCTGCACCTTGGTACGTACTTCTGGCGGAAAGGGGAATAGTCCGGTATTATCTTTTTTGAAGATGCGGCGGATGGCCTCGTTGAGGTCTGTATAGGTCATGCCGCTGAAGTAGGCTTCCGATACCATCCATTTTGAGACGATGTCAATCTTTTCGATGTGTTCGTGCTCGTAGAGGGGATATGGACAGCGCATGTGCGACCACATGGCATGGTAGATGAATTCCCTTTCTTTTTGGTAGAGCTCGTCCCTGAGCGATTGGACCACTTGGATGAATTCTGTATCTGTGGCAATCGCTTCCCGTTGCTTTTTATTGCCGCTTAGGTATTTGTCGAAATAGTTTTTGGTCTTTTGGAAGGTCGGGTATGGCTGCCAGAATTCGTTGTCTTCTAGAAGTCCGTGCTTGAAGTAGGTCTCGTGGATATCACTGCTAGGCTTGGTGCCGTGGGTGAGATTGAAGTGTATCTTCTCGATAAGGGAAAGATGATTCTCGATTTCCAGTCGGTAGTCGAGTCCAGCAAAACTGTTCATGTGCAGGAAGCGGTCAATAAAATAGTTGACCTTGTCCTGGATGTCCCTATTGTCGTTGGTGATCTGGTTGAAATGCGTCATGGTTAAATTTAGTTTTTTGTTTTTAATTGGCAAATGGCTGTTGTTTTTTGATTTCTTTAGAGATTTATAGAGGGGGACGAATTTTTGGATTGTTTTTTTGCTTGTATATCAATATGTTATTGTTGGGTGTAGATATTGATCGATTAACTTGTTATCTTGCCCTGATTTTTATTTAAATACGTTCTCAATGCCTGTTAAAAGAATCAAGTTTCAAGTTGGTGATATTAGCCAGACCCATGCCGATGCAGTGCTATTTTGGCAAGATCCAAAGGGGAAGATCGATAGAAAAATTGGCCAAAAGCTGGCCAAGGAATGGCGCATAGAGCTGCCGGCGCCGATTACCACGAACGTGGGCGAGGTGTATACCATGACGGCCCGAAATTCGATTAGGAGCAATAATGGAAATCCCACCAATCTGATATTTTACGGTATAGTAGATACGAGCAGTGATGTTTTTCTTCAAACGGTACGGAAAGTATTGGCTCAGCTGGCCTTGATTACCCAGGCACATCCGACGCTAAGAGACATTGCGATACCCCTGGATGATAGACGTTTCCGTCTTTCTGATCTTGAAGCGATATGTGGCTTCTTGGTGAGTAATTTTCTTCTATATGCCAACCCGGATTGTGTCCTTGAGCTTTATGTCAGTGATCTTACTATGGCAGAGCATCTTAAGGAGCTAATGGACAAAGATCGTAAGGCCGATCCCAAAAATGTTCGATCACAATTGATCAATAGGTTTATCGATGGGAAAAACAGGGAAGAATTCCTTGCACGTAAATTCTTTCTGATTAGAGGATTTGCTAGGACTGATCTTAAATTTTTAACGCCTAGCTTGTCGCTTTTGGCTCAAGAAGACGCTGGAAAGAGCGACCCGATTTTTAGGGTTGCCCCAGTGGGCAGCTTTGTCTTCAAGACAAGTTCTATTGTGATGGAGGATTATCTTGTGGTAGTGGCTTTCGGCCAGATTATCGCTAATGATAATGGGAGAATCGAGGTAGTATGGCTATCGCAAGGATTCCATGCGGCGATAAAAAATAGGAACTATCCTGTACAATCAATGTATGAAATATTCGTGCAGTACGAAAAGGAAGATATCTATGAGCTAATAGTTAAAGATTTCAGGGAGCTCGAGACAGAGACCAGTCAAATTGAAGAGTTTAAATATAACACTTCGCGTGATAAGACCGTAGAAGTGGTCAATGACATTGATGTAGGTGAGGACTATCTGGCCATAGCTGAAGATGTAAATGCGTTTGCGAGAATAGTGGCTTTAAGAAGTTTTAGGCCGCCGCTGGCGATTGCCCTATGTGGGAAATGGGGATCAGGTAAGAGCTTTTTCATGGAGAAGATGATCCAGCGTATCGACGGACTGATAGAAGAGGACCATCAGCACCTCTTTTGCAAAGGGGTAGCTCATATTAGGTTCAACGCTTGGTCCTATCTAGACTCTAATCTTTGGGCAGGGATGGTTACCAAGATCTTTGGCGGTTTGAATGAGTATATCAACCAGGACGATGCAAAAGAGGATGTGAAGAATAGGCTAAGGGAAGCACTCGAAAAGCAGATAAGTCTAACAAAGGAGCATGCACTGAAGATGGCTGAAGAAAAATCTTTGTTAGAGGCGTCGCTGGAAAAGTTGCAGCATGAGAAAAAGGATGCGGACGATCGCCTAAAAAAAGAGATCGAAAAATTGAATGCTCAAAGTTTCAGTGATTTTATAACTACAGCCAATCAACAGTTTGATGTAACCAATCAGATTGAGATGGCGCTAAAAGATAACAAGAGCGTAATTGAGGTAAAAGATTATGTTAGAAAACACTTTCCTAAAGAGCTATGGGATGGTAATGGTTGGGGGCTGAAAGAACTGTCAAAAATCTACGCTTTCATGCTAGATTTTTTCAGTAGAAAGAGATTAGGAGTAAATATTCCAGTACTATCGTTAATTATATTAATGATCTGGGTCTTACCTGAATTGATTGCTGACAAGGTGGCGATCATTAGAGATTTTTATTTCAAGTTCCCTCCAGAAACGTTGACCAAGTTTGCCTTCTGGGGGATGGTATTGGGAAAGGCCGTAGCCAGCTACAAACGTGTAGCACCTATATTCTCCGCCTTGTGGAAGATCAGGAGAAAACATTCTCAGCGCTTTGAAGAAGCCAAAGCCCAGTGGGAGCAAAAACAAAAGGAGATAGAGGCTACCATTCATAAGGAACAGACGGAGCTTGCAAATTTGGACGAACGGTTAGGAGCTGTTGAAATAGAGCTTGCAGGTGTGGAGTTTAGGCTTGCCAATCGATTGGGATCTGAAGCATTTGCGGGGTTTATTAACCATAAGAGTAGATCGGATGACTATCGTAAACATCAGGGGCTCATTGCCACCATCAGGGACGATTTTGAAACATTGTCGAATCTTTTCGATCATTATGCTACCGAAAGGCCAACATGGAAAGCTAAGGGAGATTTAGATCGCCCATTGGAAAGGATTGTGCTTTACATCGATGACTTGGACCGCTGTTCTGAGGAAAGGGTGGTTGAAGTGTTGCAGGCAGTCCACTTGGTGATGGCATTCAGACTTTTTGTGGTGGTCGTGGGAATTGATCCTTCTAGAGTAAAATCTGCTCTTGATAAAACCCTGCCATTGGATGAAGCTAGGAGAGGTAAAGGGATAGCTTTTGAGTATTTGGAAAAGATCTTCCAAATCCCATTCCATCTAAAGAAGCCTACAGATGAAATAGCCAAAGCCATGTTAGAAAAGCTATTAAGTGGTAGAACTGTTAAGACAGGTACCTTTATAACAGATCCTTTACCCAAAACTTACGAAGTTCAGAAGGATAATACGACGATGAATGAAGAAGTAGGTGCTGAAAAGCAAGACCACAACAGATCGATACAATCAGATGAAAGACAATTACCAATTTTAGTCACTTTAGAAGATTTGGTGCTCAGCGATGAGGAGATAAAGCGTTGTATGGACTTTTCTTTTTTGGTAGGAACTAGTCCCAGAACACTTAAACGTTTTGCTAATACCTATAGGGTGGTTCGTGCACATGGAAACCTTGTTTATTCTGAAGCCGAAGATTTAGAGTTGCATCATGATGTGGTAATGTTTCTGCTAGCATTATCAATGGGACCTTTCAGAGATTACTATAGTGAGTTTTCAAGATTTATCGATAGTGAATCCTTAGGTGATATCGTTGACCATTTACGTATAACTATTCCAGAAGACGCACATTATAAAGAAAAAAGAGCATTGTTTGGCTTCATTCAACAGGATAAAATGCTTACACTTTTTGATGCACCCAAAAAACTATTTGCTTTTCATAATGAGCTCATCAAGCGATTTTCATTTGCTGCCGTAGATGAATTGTAATCGAATATGAATTTTGAAAATTATTTAGGCTTTTGGCATTTCGAAGGCATAAGTGAAGATGAGTATAAATTATTACCCCGGTTCATCAAAGAACATAATGAAGGAAAAGGCTGGGATGATTGGGACGAAATTAACCCCAACTCAGTAATTGACGCTTTAGATTTTAAAAATGCAATGAACGTGATCAAAAACTCAAAAAATATGGAAGTAAATGATGCGTTTTTGACGGAGTTTTATCCAGTGATCATGGAATTTGTTGATAAGGTAATCAATGAAAATAAAGTATTGAATATCCTAAAAGATTAAAAAACAAAAGCACGCTTGTTTCACCACAAGCATGCTTTTACCTCACTAACCCTCGCTTTTACTGCACAATTCTAGAAAGAATTTCAGAAGAAGCCTCTTGCCCTTTAGTCCCTATGGCTTTGATACGGCCATAAATGCGGGTGCCACTGCGAAGCCCCTTAATGGTGAGCTCCCTGGTGGAGGCCGATAGCGCTATCCACTTCGTTTCTTCGGTAGGCATTTCGTCGGTATATTCAAATAGATAAGAAATAGCAGCAGGTACCTTTTTACAAGAGAATTTGAGCTCGCCACTATTTAAACCCTCCACAATCTTAAAATCAGTTGGGGCGGTAATTAAAGCATTGCCTTCTCCAGCGTAGGCCAGGTCGAAGCCACTGGATAGTAGTTTGGCCCGATCACCATTGCCCTGCGCATTCACCTCAAGGGCCAACTGGTACATGACCTGTATCAATAATAAACGCGATTGATTTTTGATGGCTATTTTAATACGGTCGCGTGAGATGACCTGTCCCAAAGCCGTTTCATATTCCCCCTGTAGGGTGATGAAATTAGCAAAGCTGGGTGGAGCAGGCGTAAAATTTGGATTGCCCATCAAAGAGTTTTTAATGTCTATGGCTTTTTGGCCAAGGTTAGCGTCGGACAGCTTACCATAGTTTAATAACAGTTTTGGAATTTTCATAAAAAAATGTTTTTTCCTGAAAACCATTTTCCAGGCGGATAGGCAATTTACGTTGGCACAGGCTGGTCCTAGGTAAGAAGTGTTAAAACTGGGCAACATTAGCCTCAAGTGGGTAGCCGTGTATAAAATGGCGTAAAAAGGGTTTAAAGTTGGAAAAATAGTGCAATAAATGGCAGCATTGGGTAGCGTTGATAGGCAAAATAGGCCCTTAACCTGCAATAAAGGTATTTTGCAAAGGAAGAAAGGTCCTTGGAAAAGGAAGAAAGGTTCTTAGAAAAGTAAGAAAAGTCCTTGGAAAAGGAAGAAAAGCTCTTGGAAAAGGAAGAAAGGTTCTTAGAAAAGTAAGAAAAGCTCTTGGAAAAGTAAGAAAAGCTCTTGGAAAAGGAAGAAAGGTTCTTGGAAAAGAAAGAAAGGTCCTTAGAAAAGGAAGAAAGGTTCTAAGAAAAGTAAGAAAAGTACTTTTGCAACAGCAGAAAAATCTTTACTAGAGTGCAAAAGTACTTGGGTGATTAGCCTTTAATATCCAAAAACAGCTAAGCAAACATCCTCTATAGATAATTTAAAATAATCTCGTAGATGAAAAATGGTAATGCGTTTGTATTTAGCTAGGTTAAACTCTTGCCGTATATCGTTATAGAGTTTATAACAGGCTCTTTTAGTCGCACAAAAGCTGTGCAAATCTTGAGGGTATAAAGTTACCCTGCGTGGTTTCTTTTCCATAGGCTGGCATTTTTAAATCAAATTAAACATTAAAGAAGAGAGAGGCATGCGCATCACCAAGTGATGTAGCCAAATTCATAGTAAATTTTAAAATTCTTTTAAAGCTGCTAAGGCTTTTGGGCACTCATAAGGTGCCAATGTTGGGGTTTTGTTGAATAATGCTTTCATATGGTATCATGGTTGATTAACCTAATTTATGAATTAAGTTATTTAATTTCAATGTTTTATGGTTTTTTTTGTTTGCGACCTGTGTTTGGGGTTTGGGGTTTAGCGTTTGGCGTTTGGCGATTCTGGCCTTAGCAAAGACCTCACTTAGTGGAAGTTTAGGGTTTGGCGTTTGGGGTTTGGGGTTTGGCGATTTCGAGTTATCTCCAGCCTTAGCAAAACCTCTTCGTTCTACTAAAATCGGCCTTGGCCTGTTCGGGTAGTAGCAATAAGCCTTATTACAGACTTTAATAGAACAGGGCGCAACTTGTACCGATTTATCGGTAGCCGTGGATTTTATTTATTTGTTTCTATGGTTTTAAAGGTATAAATGAGCTCACTCTGTTTCGGTTTTGCATACTTTTTTCATCTATAGGAAACCTGAGCTTGCGAAAGCATCAAGACAAAAAAGACAAAATAAAAACTACTTGATAAAAGTTTGTCCGCGAAGCGACAGAACTGTAAATAGTAGCGGAAAACTCACTTAACGCAAATCTTGTATTTTGGACTTAGTAGGGGAGACTTGTGCTTGTGGCTAGCTTTGTTCGCTGACCCTGAAATAAATTACCTTCGGTGAGCTCGCTAAGGCTCTGTTTATTGCATAGCTTTCCGCTTCGCTACAGGTCAGGGTGACGTTGGGTGAGCGGTTCGTTTTACTTAGCCTCCTTTGGCACTAAGACTTGCGTTAAGGTGAAGAGCAGCAACCTGATACGGATATTTGATCGTTCAAAGGTTGCGGCTCTTTTTTAAATAAGTGCTGTAAAGTTATTTTAAGGTTACTTCTACCTCTTTGATCGTTTGCGCAGCACCACTGGTGAATGTTTGTGCGCTAAGGTGGTAGCTATTATTAAGTTCCACTACGCCAGCTTTTCCCTTGGCATTGATGTAGTAAGTGCTATTGGGTTTTAGTCCGCTAAGTAGGGCAATGCCGCTGGCATTAGTTTGCAGGTATTTAATGCTTCCCCCGCAATTTGGTGCATTGCGCTGGTAAAAATCAAGGTTGTTATAAACACAAAGGCTAGCACCTGCTAAAGCATTGCCTAAAACATCAACGGCCTTAATGCGGATACCCGTAAGGTTAGCTTTAAGGTTCACTGCATTTTGGCTTTTGCTATTGGCCGCCACGTTAAAGGAGGTACTGTCGCTATAAACCATATAGTAAAGGTCGTTTTTGCGGTCAGGGTCCATGTCTGCAGGCTTAAGTAGAGCTGCATTAAATTGAAGCAGGGTATCCCGTTTGATCATTACCACTTTGTAACGACCTATGGCAGGGGCCTTATAGCTAAATCCTCCCAGTTTGGTTAGTTTAACGGAAGCCATAGGACTGGCATTGCCTTCAAAGTAAACATTAACCTCGGCACCAGCGGGAAGGTCTTTCACCTGTCCAGAAATAGCATCGATATATTTTGCAGCAATTATATTTTCGTTATCGCCAGCAAAATCTACTTCATCTGCCTTGTTGCAGGCCAATAAAAAGATGAGTAGGCAGCCAATAACACTAGCTAAGGCGTAATTTGTTTTCATAATTTTCTTTGGTTTTATCACTATTAAAGCGTTTGATGAGCAGGTTCCGATAGGCGTAGTAGGCATCCAAATCTGGTTGGGGATTTTGGTTTGCTTTGAGTAGCCTTTTATTTTTCAATAAGTTAAGCTCATGAAGGGTCTTGCCTCTTCGGATCGTGGATTTTTCGTTTTCCAATAACATGCCGTAAAGCTTTCTCAATGCTGTTTTGGCCTTTTTTACCTCATGCGGAGTATTGGCCAAACGGGCCCTGTTTTTCCATATTTCTACCATGATCCAGCAAATAGGTGTTAGCAGCACCGATGAAAGGAAACTGGGTGATTTTAATAAGGAAGCAAAATATGCTGGCAATTTCCTATCGGTAAATGTAGTTCCCTTCAAGTAAGAAAGAAACGGACCGTGATAAACTTCTTTTGCCAGGTGCTTGTCCAGCGTGTTGTTGTCTGTAATTTCCAGTGGTATTGCACCGGTACTGTACCAAGTACTTTTAGTATTATATTTCTTGATTTTACAGGTAAGGAGGTATTGGCCAGCTTCATCAAAAATATAGCCTGTTTTATTCAATAGCAGGTTAATGCTCACGTATTTCTTGGCTCCAGGTGCCAGTTTTATGGCCACAGGTACGGCTCCACATCCTTTGGCAATGTCTAGTTCAATTTTTTTTCCATTTGGCCCCTTCAGTTCCATTTTTAGGTCTCTTGAAAACTGACCTAAAGTGGTGGATATTTTAACGCTATGCTTTGTGGCATTGCCAATCTCTAGGTTTAGAGAAACCAGTTCTCCCATTGAGTACTGCAGTTTGGGCTCAAGGCTTGGACCTAGCAATTGCAAATGAAGTTTGCTGGAAGTACTGCTACGGTCCCAAATGTATAATGGACCTTTAAAGTCAATTCTTCCGTTTGGTTTAGCAGCATCGGGGTTGTTGCGCACAAAGTTGATGTGATCATTGCTGTAATTAAAGGAGATGTTTTGAAACCAGCGTGGGTTATTTTTAGAAGTAATGAGGTCCACAGTTTGGCACATGAGATGGGGTATATCCTGGTGGCCAAGGTTTAGGCAGTGTCCAATTTCGTGAAGAATGGTTCTTCCCATCACTAGCTGGAGATTCATCTGGTATTGATTGGCAGTTTTTTCCAATTGACTCTCAAATACGGCACAGGCATTTCTGGATTCAAGTGGATAGTTATAGTCGTACATACCACCAGTTTGCCCATCCTGATGAAATCCGGCAATGGTTAAAAGTAAGTACCATTCATCCTGTTGATACGCATTTTTCCTCACCGTTGAATTTTTCTTAATCTGGTACAGTAGGTTCTGGAGTTGGGCATCGTTAGTGGTGGTATCCACCAGTTTGCTGTTTATTGGTTGTGGTTGGATATAAACATGGGTAGTAAGACCAAACTGGCGCAGCAATTCAGTGCTAAGCAGTTGGGCCACCCATTGGTAACGCTCAGGGCCTCCTTGAATATAGCTCACTTCAATATGTAGTGTCATGGCTTTCGACTAAAATCCAAGCAATGATTTTTTACTGCCAAATCCAAAAAGATTGGTGAACATGCTTGGGTCAATCAGTAATGCTGCGCCCGGTCCAGATCGCCATCTGTTAGCTACTTTTAGTGGCAATTGGCCATTAGCGGTGAGCACCTGTGTACGCCCAATATGTTGGATATACACTACCGAAAGGCCACTAAAAATTTCAAAGCCTAGGCCCGGATAAAAATTCTGTGTAATATTTTTCATGGATAGGCCTGCGTAAAGAAAAGGGGCCACCTTCCCTTTGCTAATGTCCAGCTTCCTCATGTCCGTTCTACAGAAAAAGATCTGTAGTCCAAAACTTCCATCTATGCCTGCAGGTTCTTCTTTTTGGGTATAGCTATTGTCGGGCTGTTGGGTATAACTAGCCACTTTAAAACCACTATATAGCAGCCCGGCCTTAAACCTAATTCGGTAAAGTTTGTTCACCCTAAAATTTCCCTTGAATACTTCTACCTGTTTATCTGCCGGACCCGTGAAAAGCTTGTACTCCACCATTTGTGGCGCTTGAAAAACAGTATTGTAAATATTAGGATCCATCCTATAGATGGGCGTGGTGCTTTTTTGCAGCAAGATAGGGAATTTAGGGGCAGCATTTAAGGCCTTAAGGAATTCTACCTTTTTGCTTACCTTATCAAACTCTGTTAGGAACGCTTTCGTTTGCTTAACCAAATCGCCTGTGTTTCCAGCAGTATCCCTTAATGCAGATAGAAAATACTCCTCGCTTATTTGGGCTTGATCATTACCAATTGAAGTAGGAACTACCTCAATTTTAATTGGATTGCCTGGCTTGTTATTGGCGGTATATATAAATACTTTTTGGTTTTCGGTAACCTCTCGCAGCACTGGTGTAGCCAGTCGGTATTGATCTGCGGCATCATGGATCACCATGTAGTTTTCCTCATTTTCGGTGGGGCTCAGCCTA